>Ga0213860_10000420_pt1 | contig 16961 bp, 13 predicted proteins | sample PICome_3_FD_160118 | JGI IMG/M metagenome (GOLD analysis project Ga0213860, IMG submission 160118) | Coastal seawater microbial communities near Pivers Island, North Carolina, United States - PICO550 | ecosystem: Environmental > Aquatic > Marine > Coastal | place: USA: North Carolina...
GCCAGCAACCCCTATCTCAAGAGCATCGCCCTGCAATGCCTAGAGCAAGAACGACAGGAACGTGCCTGCCGTCGTGCTGCTGCGAACTCCATCATCGACGACTGTGGATGGGGCGTCTGGAACATCTCTGACCGCGACTGATCCTACCATGAAGCAATTTTTCTCCATCGCCCTCGCCGTTGCTGTCGGCATCGGATTCGCAGACTACCTTAGGCAAGGCGTCCATGCTGGCATCCAACTGATCGAGAATCAGGCAGACAATCGGCAAAGTGGTTACGACCCTGGTTGCCCTGGGGTCTGACCGACTATAATAAGCACATACACAACACAGCGTGTCGATCACGCATCTCAACATGTTCCAAACCAACGGCAGCACCCATCACAACGGCGTCAGCAATGAGCACGCCACCATCGACCTGCTCAATGAGCACCAAGTCTACCCCGCCAACGTCACCCACCTCGGGGGAACGAAGCACAAAGCAGACGCTATGGCGGGAGACAAGGGCATCAGCATTAAGCACAAAGCAGGTCTGAAGAATGGGTCTTTCGATTGGGTCAACACCTCAGACATCGATGGCATCATTGACCGAGCAACCTATTTCAGCGATTTCTTCGCCCTCGTCAGGGGTGCGCGTTCTCTCAGCGTTACTGAGCGGGAGGCACTTGTGGAGGATGCCCGCGACCTCTTCAACCGCTGCTGTGAAAAAGCACTAGACAGCATCCACCCCTACGACCTGCGAAACTTCCTGAAGACCAACGTCACAGAGAAGCAGCACGGCATGGGCATCGTCATCAACGACACCAAGCACCAGACCCTCCACATCATGGAGGCAGACCGCCTGATCATGACCCGTTGCATCAACGCCAACTATTCCGGTGAGTTGATCAAGGGCAAGGGCAAGTCGTCCCGTCGTCTCGTCTTCAACTCCATGGCAGTGCCCCATGCCTTTGACTGTGGTCTGCGGGTGAGGGTGACCAGCAACAACGGCATCCGAGCATTCCTCGGACTGAGCAAGGCAAACAAGTCTAGTCAGGTTGTGATCAAGGTGCAGCAGGACAACGTGAGGGAGTTCGTGACCAGCGACCCTGACCGTCAGATCTTGACGTATGCCGCCTGATGCTCTACAATTCTACCAACAACACAAAGCACATGACCTTCGCAGTTCAACCCACATCCTTCGGCAACTTTGACGAGCACGGTGCCGACTATGCTATGAACATCGGACATGCCTACCGCATCGCCGCCATCCGTCAGGCAGAGGGAGAGGGAGACCAGATGATCTGGCGCATCACCTCAGGTGAACCGATCCGTTGGGTCAGAGTCTACGACGACGGCACAGTGGACAGCATCACTGAGCAGCACCTCGCCACGCTGGTCTGATCAGCAAAAAACAGGTAAATCCGACAGGGGGCAGTATTTTGCCCCTTTTTTGCGGTTGGGCGGTAGCCCGAGCGAAATCTTTGGGTCCCTCCTAACCTACAAAAGTATCCAGACGACCGATAAATATTATTGAAAAGTCGTTATCTGAAAACCCCCAATATAAAAAAAATCCCGTGGAAAAAAATGACCCAAGAACCTGGAGCTATGAAGACGCTCTCAACAATTTTGAGGAATTCTGCAATTACTTCGACGCAGCAAGTGCTACAGCTGCAGCAAGAGTTAGAAAGTCTGAAGCAGGTGGTGGAGCAGCAACAGTTAGAACTGATGAAACTGCGCCAGATGCAAATTTACTACCGTCCCCCGACCTCGGAGGAGCACCTAAAACTACAGGACGTACTGACGGAACTGTGGGAGAAGACCCACAATGAGTAAGCCCATCGTATGTTACAACAGTACGCCCGATAGTGGGGGAACAGGAAGTTGTAACACGCCGCCCTGTGGTATTGGACCTGTTGGATTAGCGGCAGGCAAGTATTTCGTCGGAGGGTTCCCTGTAATCCTCGACGGGGATATATTAACCCCAGCACCTGGAACGACACCGAAAGGGGATCCATGCGCCACTCCCAGGACTGCAATTAGTACGAGCACTAAAGTATTCTTTGGCGGTCGTCGTGTTTGCAGGGTTGGGGCAGTCTTAGGGACAAGTGGCGGCACACCGATCACAGCGACAATGGCGAGTTCCCCTGGAGGGGGTGCTAAGTTCTTTGCGATGTGATATAATAACCAAGTACATTATTCTACAATTATGGCTCGCAGTAAAGCAGGACTAGGCGTAGCACCTAGTATCGATTCCAAGCCCAAGAGCACCCGCCAGGGTAACGGGAAGAATACTAAATACAGTGCGACCTCCCGTAACAAGGCGCGTAAACCATATCGAGGACAAGGACGATGACCGAGTTTAACTATACTGTCGGCAAACCTAAGAACCTGCAGTATCGCAGCGACTGGGACACCAATAACGATGGTAAGATTGATACAGAAGAGAGAGAAGCAGCAAACCCTAGCGCCGAAAGCTCTGAAGAATCTGAATGAACGTTTTTAGAATACCTGAGTTTCTCTCCGAAAGGGAAGCATCTATTTGTTATGAGAGGGTATTAGAAAAAGAGGATGAACTAATGGCGTTGGGGGAGCATGATTACCCCAGCGTCAAGGGAGACAAGTTAACTGGTCGATACCGTTACTACAATGCTCTACAGGACTCCGTAGTGGGTCCTATCATCCTCCCTAAGTATCGTGTACTGTTTGGTAGGGGTAAGTGGTTACAAGCATGGTTCAACGCCTTTAGAAAGGGCGACAGGATCGAACCCCACAAACACTATGATACGAGAGATCCATTACAGAAGGTAATGCATCCCTTTACATCATGTAATTTATACTTAGGTGGTGATAGCAGTGGCGGCACCATCTATGAAGGCAAGACATATGAGAATCACATTGGTGAGTTATTAGTATTTCATGCTGGAATCAGTCATTGGACTGAAGCATATGAAGGAGATGATGTAAGGGTTACCATGGCGACAGATATTCATGTTCGCAAGAATAACCCAGTGATGTTTAAACTAAAATGATTATTGATATATTCCCTACCCAGATTATTTGTTTTAATTTCAATAAACATAGTAAGTATTTTTTCGTAGATCCTGGAAAGGTAGAAAACACACCACCTGGGTGGTCTTGTGATGTTAATAGTACATTCCCACGTATTCCCGATGATGATCCTTTGGTCCTACAAGACGTAAGGGATCGTCTTATTGGTGATATTGAGAATGCATGTAATAACGAACTACGACGTGAGGGATTACAACCTTGTGAGATGTTGACGTTTTGGTATAACATGTATCACGAAGGTCAATATCAAGAACGTCATGACCATATGGATGGAAGGCGACCAGTATTCCTAAGTGGCGTTTATTATAATAGGAAACCATCTCCGACGACATTCTATCCAATATCAACACATTACCGATCTATGAGGTATCGTGGTATTGAGAGAAGTGGTATTAGGGAATCAATGTATGATAGTTATCACTTCAAACCAAGTGAAGGTCAGATTATCTTGTTTCCTCCATATCTGGAACATGAGGTTCTCAGACGAGATGATAAGGATGGTCGATTAACATTTTCATTTAACTTAGTATTACAACGATGAAGAACTATTTTGAATTAAATGAAAATCAATCCATTGAGTATGGAATGATCGAAGGCAAATCTCCATTTGCTTACATTGATAACTTTTTCAAGTATCCTGAGGATGTAATCACGTTACTACACCACATTCAACCAAACTTCCATAAAGAAGGTGGTACTAGTAATAATAGTATGGATAATGCTGTTCATCAGAATAAACTTCGCAATCCAGATGAACCCACTGGTCGTAAGAACCATAATGGTGAATATTTTAAGGATATGCGCCATGAATTCTATAGCGATAATATTTTACCAGCATATGAGCATTTACATCAAGTAATGCTAGGTATGGGTATTAGACAAGTACCATGTGATCGTCGTGCTGTAATTTCTAATTGTTTCTTCTTCAAGAAAGACCCTTGGAATGATTATGAAAATAATTATTGGTGGCCACATCGCGATGCTGGATATTCTGCTCTGGTCTACCTAAACGAAACTGATAATACTGGTACTAACGTCTATAAGTGTTTAGCACCAGATTATGAAGGAGAGGATGTAAGAGAGCATGAGCAACCATGGCGTCCTAAGGAAAACTATGAATTGTTGCATAACTTAGAACCTAAGTATAATCGTGCAGTAATATTTGATGGTGCAAGATATCACCATGGTATGAATATTCATGATGATTATTTTGCTGGTAATGTAACAAGAATGAACTTAGGATTCTTCTTTCACAATTTAAAACCTGGAGATGCCCCACGATGATTTTTAAAATTGATAATTTTTGCAGTATTGAAGAATGTGATCAAATCATCGAGGCATTGAAAGAGATTGCAGGTGATATGCACGACATGTATCACATTGGTAAGTCTCATGGTCATAATCCATTGAAGCATGAGACTGTTTACCAAATCTTGAAACCAAAACTACATCTATTGTTTGGTAAGGGTAAATTTTACTCTGCATGGGGTAATATCATCAAACCAGACCTCTATATTATGGAGCACAACCATGATGAACATGCTCCTAGGTATGGAAAGCCCTTTACATGCACAAACCTCTTCCTAGGGGGAGATACGAAGACTGGTACAAGGTTTGGTGATGAGTTGCATGAGAATAAGCATGGTCAACTACAGATCTTCCCATCTGCACTAAAACATGATGTACCACATAATAAGAGTGGTGACTTTAGATATTCTCTAGTTATTGATGTTATGCCTATTCGTTACGATGCAGACTGGATTAAAATCTAAATAGTTACAGGGATGGAACCCCGTTAAAAGTTCCGTTACACATTTAACGGAGACAATCATGGGACACCCTAAGCATCTCGACGGTAGTGTCGATAAGAGCGAAGATTTTATTGCACAAGGAATGACGCTTATCACTGAGATCGATAGTGAAAAGTATTTGAAAATGTCGGAACAACGTAAGAAAGAAGAAGCAAAGCGTCAAGAACTCCGTGACCGTTGGGCGGAATGACGCTAAATAAAGTGATGCTATCAATCACTTAATGCCGTCTACTGTACCGTTTAAGGATCTATCCCTTTCTTTCGCCAAAAACAAGGTCACTGAAGACCTTTTGGTGAAGAAGGAAGATGCTGCGGTAAAGCAGGCGGTTTTGAATATTCTTCTGACTAATAAAGGAGAAAGAGTATACGATGCACAGTATGGTTCTAATGTTAGATCATATTTGTTTGAACCATTGGATTTTGGTACTGCTGGTAGTATTAGAGATGAAATAGTTAGGACACTCAAGAGGTATGAACCAAGGGTTACGATTCAAGAGTGCTTAGTCGAACCTAACTTTGATTCTAACGGTTTTGATGTGCGATTGGACTTTAAAGTTCTCAGTCGTGCTGATGTACCACGTATATCAATTGAGTTCTTCTTAAATCGTAGTCAGTAATGCCTTACACTCAACTTGCGAATCTAGATTTCGCAGACATCAAAGCATCCTTGGTTGATTACCTCAGAGCGAATAGTGATTTCACTGATTACGACTTTGAAGGGTCAACTTTAAGCACAATGCTAGATGTACTAGCATATAACACTTATTACACCGCGTTCAACACGAACATGGTGATCAATGAGATGTTCTTGGATTCCGCGTCCTTGAGAGACAATGTGGTGTCCCTGGCGAAGCAGATTGGATATCGCCCCAGGTCCACTACTGCACCACTAGCTAAGTTAGATTTCTCAATTAATTATAGCGGACAAGGAACTATCCCAACAACATGTATATTGAAAAGAGGAACTGGGTTTACCACATCATTTGATGACGCTATCTACCAGTTTGTAGTTGTTGATGATCATGAAGCACCTCTAAATGGTAACACTGCTAATTTTGGTACAGTTGACGTATATCAAGGAACACTAATTAAGCAGTCGTTTACTATTAACACTGCACTGAAGAAACAGAAGTTCGTTCTCAATAATCCTGGTCTAGATGCATCTACAATTAAGATCAGAGTATATGAAAACGAAAGCAGCACATCTTATGAGACATATGATGTTGCAGACAATATTCTAGATCTAGATTCCTCATCTAAAGTTTTCTTTGTTGAAGAATCACTTGACGAACAATATGAGTTGTTCTTTGGTGATGGCGTCTATGGTAAGAAGTTACAGCACAATAATTTTGTAGAAGTAACATATGTTGTTACTGATGGCGAAGATGCAAATGGCGCTAAGACATTTTCGTTCTCTGGTATCTTAACATCCAAATCTGGAACACCATTCAGTTTCACACCAACCATCACAACCGTCTCAGCAGCGCAAGGAGGCGCTGAAATTGAGTCTGTGTCGTCTATCAAGTATTCTGCTCCAAAGACCTTTGCTGCTCAAGACAGAGCGGTTACAAGCGATGATTACGCTTCTATTGTTAGAAAGGTCTTCCCTGCAACTGCAGACATCATTACATTTGGTGGAGAGCAAGATGAACCACCTGAGTTTGGTAAAGTCAAGATTGCTATCAAACCAAAAGTAGGAACTGCTCTATCTTCATTCACAAAACAGGACATTGTTAAGAAACTGAGAGATTACACGATTGCATCGGTTACACCCGAAATCATTGATCCCTCTATTCTATACATTGAGTTGAACTCTACTGTAAGTTTTAAGTCTTCTAAGACTACTGAGACTAAAGCAGAGATTAGTAAGAAAGTCACGACTGCAGTTGATGAATACACTGCATCTAGTCAAACTGAGAAGTTTAACGGCAGATTCCGTCATTCTAGATATGCAGCAGTAATTGATGGTGCAGATCCTGCAATTTCTTCAAATATTACAAATGTTACATTGAGAAAGGATTTCTATCCCACCCTCAACTCAACATTCTACTACGAACTGTGTTTCTTGAATGAATTTAAAGATTCTTGTGATGATCCAGTCATGAAGTCTACTGGATTTGTTGTATCAGAATATCCAACATTTACTGTATATCTGGAAGATGATACCGCTGGTAAAATCGACCTATATAGACTGAATTCTCTAACTGGGGAAAAGGTTTACGTACAGAAAGAAGTCGGTGAAATTGATTATCAAAAAGGCGAAATCAAACTGTACAATTTAACTATTATCTCAGGTAGTTTTTCTGATAACAAAATTGAAATTCGCGTAGACCCTGCATCTAAAGATGTAAACGCTGTACGTGAAGTTTATCTTGACGTTGATATCTCCAAATCCAACTTTAGTGCTGTTCCAGAATGAACTTAAAGTCTAGAAACATCTCGTATCTGATTGAAAATCAGTTACCTAATTTCATTGTAGAGGACTATCAACTATTTGCTAGTTTTCTAAAGTCTTACTATGGGCAGCAGGAATTAAGGGGTGGTGTTCTAGACCTTATTAACAACCTGACTAATTACCGTGATATCAATTTCTATGACAAGTCAGTATTCGCCACAACAACTCTATCATCTGCTGCTAGTAACTCACAGACGAGTATCAACGTTGTATCTACAGAAGGGTATCCTGATCAGGGATTGGTAAAGATTGATGATGAAATCATTTTCTACAGTTCTAAGACTGATACAACACTAGACGGGCTAAAACGTGGTGTACACGGTAATACAACTCTTGGAGATCTGTATCGTACATCCAATTTTGTTTCTACTGTAGCAGACAACCATGCTGTAGACTCAAAAGTACAAAATTTAAGTAATCTATTTCTATTCAGTCTGATTCAAGGATTTGAGTCAGAGTATCTTGCAGGCATTCCAGAAAAGTATCTGAGAGGCGAGATTGATAAGAGAACTCTTATTAAAAACATTGGATCTTTCTACAAAGCGAAAGGAACTAAGCGTTCTATTCAGTTTCTATTCAATGCATTAATTAGTAGCACAGAGACTGATGTATATTATCCAAAGGATATTACATTAAAAGCGTCTGACTCTGACTGGTCTAATGTTTATGCTATTAGAGTTCTTGCTCTTAGTGGAAACCCAGAAGATTTAATTGGCGAAACTATTTCAGAGAGTAGTGGTAGCTTTGCATCTGCTGTTGTTGAAAATGTTCTCAAAGAGCAAGTTGTAGATGGTGTACAGATGTGGGACATTGTTCTCAATAGATCAACCATCAACAATGCATTTTCTATTGCTAACAAAACAGTTCTAACTGAGGTTATTTCCACAACTGATGCTGTTGGTGATACCATTGAAGTAGATTCAACATTCGGATGGGAGAAGGAAGGATCTTTTTACGTCAATAGTGAACTTATTGAGTATGCATCTAAGACAGCTAGAAAGTTTACCATTAAGAATAGATCTCTTTCTACTACACATGCTGTTGGTACAAAAATTTATAGTAATGTAGTAATCAAGGGTAAGAATGTATCTTTGATTCCTCTAGGTCTTGTATACAATTTAATCCCTAAATCCTCTGTACCATATGGTATTGAAGGGGAAGTAATTAATGTAGAGAAGTCTGGATTTGATACTGTAGATCCTATTATTAAGACATCTACTAATACAATTAGATGGAAGTTCCCACAACCCACTGATGTTGTACAAAGTGGAGACGCCAGAACTACTAGTGCTAATACCAAGACTATTCCTGGTATCACAGAAATTTTTGAGGATGAGAAGAACTATTATATTTGTTCTAGTGGATTCCCTGTAGGAAGAACCGTCTTCTTCAATCAGACAATTCCTGCTAGCGATACTCCAATTGATCAACCCTTATTGAGAACTATTCGCAAGTCTCCTGAGACTACAACAGAGACGTATCCATCTTCCAGAAAAGATATTGGAATCTTTGTTGATGGTGTACTAGCATATAGTCACAAGCACGAAGATAGTGTATTTACAGGTGGTATTACATCTATCAAGGTAAACAACCAAGGCACTGGATATAGCAGACCACCATTTGTTTTGGTCAATAACACACCATATCTAGCGACAGCAAATATGTCGGGTTTGGTTGTAGAATCCATCACGGTTGATACTCCTGGTAATTATACTACAGCACCTACTGTAGATATTGTTTCTGGTAGAAATGCTGTATTGAATGCTGTGGTCACGATGGGTGAGATCACTAGTATTACTATCACAAATCCTGGTGAGTATTACTCTGCACCTCCTACAATCAGAATTACTGATAGAAATGGTAGAGGTAGATTTGCAGGCTATGGGGCAAGAGTGTCTGCAACTGGACAAATCACCGAGATGGTTAAAATCAATGGTGGTTCGTTCTATACCGCAGGTGATGTATTAATTGAAGTAATTCCTTCTGGATCTGCTGCTACAGCAACATCATCTATTTTCGAGTGGGTTAAGAATAGATACGAAACTCTAGGATCCGATAAGGATACTGAGAATGGATTTTCTTTCTTAAACTCTAGAGGATTTAGAAACTATGGTGCAGTTGCATATCCACCTTCATTAAAGACAAGTCTTAATGATACTATTGCTAATCACTCTCCTATTATTGGCTTTGCCTATGATGGTAATCCAATCTATGGTCCTTATGGTTACACTGATCCAGTGGACAGCACTTCTGCTATTAAGAGGATCGATTCTGGTTATAGAAAGAGGACTACACGTTCTAATGGTCCATCTGTCGCAACTTATCCACTAGGTTCATTCACTCAAGACTATTACTATGCAGATAGACTTGGTGATGTAGACAGAAACAATGGTAGATTCTGTGTAACACCTGAATACCCCGATGGTGTCTATGCATACTTTGCTACCGAAGATACTAATGGAGATCCTGCATATCCTTATTTGATTGGAGAGAATTTTTATGGTCTCCCATTAGCAGCAAACTATACACAGTTCCAAACTCATAGCGATCTACCACAAAACGCGGTAAGAATTAGAAGAGCATCAATTCCTAACAATGGTATTGTTACCAGAGCAAAAACTAGAGATATCTCTACAGGTAGTGTTGAGTCTTTTAGTGTATATGGTTCTTCTAGCAATCTTTCCGTAGGATCTACAATATTGTTAGACGATATTGATACCAATGGTAGTGATGCTAGAGGATCTATCACACAGATCAAAGGTAAGACAGTATCTACTATTGAGTCAACTAACGAAGAAGATCAAACTCAGAAAGTTGCTACTCTACAGATTACAGAAAACTGCTATATTTTTGATGGAGATACTATCAGTCAACCTACTTCAGGTGTTTCTGGTGTTGCTGTTGGTAATACGTTAGACGATAAGTTTATCGTACTTAAGAATATTACAGGGGGAACGTTCAATGATACTGGATTGTTCGATTCGTCTACCTTATCCATAAACATTGTTCTTAACACCAATGCAACTTTTACAAAAGGAGCAACCTTAGAGTATACCGATGGTAATAACATTATTGCTAGTGGTGAAGTAATTGAATCCACAGATAGAAGAAACTCTGTTAAGGTCAAGGTATTAACAGGCACATTTACAATTACAGCAAACTATTACTTAAGAAGTGATAATTTAGTTAATACTATTGGTGCTGAAATTCTATCAACAAAAAGTTTAAGTACGGGACTAGTTCCATTTAAGGTAGATACAAAAGTTGCTCTAGTAACTACAAGTGCAGATCATGATCTTTCTGTAGGTGATTTAGTAAACGTCAGAATTGATCCTGATGATAGTATCACCACAAAAGATTATTATGTACAACTAGGTGCTATTCAAGAAATTGATTTAGTTCCACTATCATTTACCACTAAAATTAACGATAAGGGTATTGGTAGAATTATCATCCAAAATAGTGGTGCTGATTATCAAGCAAGCAATACCTTTGCAGATATAGCTCTAACTGGTGGATCTGGAAATGGAGCAACAGCAAACATCACTACAAATGCAGATGGTAAAGTTAGTACAGTTGTACTAGTTGATAAGGGAGAGGGATATCAGTTAGGTGATATCTTATCAGTACCTGATGTATCTTTGTCTAAGAGTGGTAGTGCTCCTGCAGATTCTCAAGATCTTAAGATTAGTGTTGAGCATGTTGGATTTGGTGCTGGAGACAATCTTCTAACTCTGTTTGATGTGTCTGAGTTAGCTGATGGTGACTACATTAAAGTTGGTGATGAAATCATGCAGGTTACCGACGTTAGAGAAACTGCAAAACAAGTAGTAGTAACAAGAGCACAAAAAGGAACGGTCGATGAGGATCATTTCTATAACGAAGAAGTGTCTCTAGACATTCCAGACTTTAGATTTAGTGTAGGAAGTGTTATTCCTATCACTGGTAATACTACATTAGATCCAGTTGTTTTATCTTACAGCAATAATAAACTAGTTGTTGAGCATAATCAAAATTTCTTCACAACTGGAAACTACAACGATTATAAAGTTGGTCTAGGATCTAGTTTCTTTGATGAAAGTGTTCCAAAGAAACTGGTTAAGTTACAGCAGGTATCTGATTATATTATTGTTACTAAAATTTCTGAAAATGCAAATGGACCTTTTGAGATTTCTCCAAATCTTAAGTTCCAAGATCATTATCAGTACAAGTTTGATTTGAGTCACTTCACTAATGTACATTCTGAGTTCTTACTGTCTCCAAGTAAGTCAGATAACATTTTTGCACCAGAACTTGTTAGACAAGGAACTCCTGGTACTGCTAATGCGTGTGTATACGCTAAGTTTGGATATGGTGCTAGATTAGGAACAGTAAACCTATCAGGAACTTTAACAGATAGAAAGGACCAACTATATCAAAGATATTACTATAAGTCAATTGTTACTACAACCTCTTCTGGTTCACAATCTATTAGGATTGGTCCTACTAGTGTAATCAGAGATAACGATAATTATGTGGAAATTATTCAAGATCCTCTACAAGGTCAGCAGCAAGTTGTATATGTAACGAACGATCAGTTTGTATACTCCATGGACAGTATGCCTTCTTGGTATGGTACAGGAAGCATGTCTTATACTACATCAGGAACAAATGCTGTAGGTGAAATCTCAGAAGTTTCTGTTGCTAACCTAGGATCTGGATATAAGAAAATTCCTGCAGTCCTTGGTGCTAGCATGAGATCTTCTGATGAAGCACATGTATCAGCACAATGGGATTCTGTAAATAAGAATATTGCTGGTGTTACTATTAATACTATTGGTAGAAACTATTCTAAACCAAAAGTTATTGTTACTGATGGCGATGGTGCTGAAGTTGTATTTGATATTCTAAAAACAGCAGCAGATGGTATTGCTAACGTTATTGTTACTAATAAGGGAAAAAATTACACTTACAAACCAACATTAAAGGTTATTGAGAGTGATGTCCGTGTATATGCAAAATCAAATTCTATTGGTGTTACTAAGAACGTAGAAATTGAGTTTAGTGGTTCTGGTATTTGGAATGATACTTCTTTGCAAAGAAGACATTCGACGAGTATTGCTCTGATTCTTAATACGACTGATCAGTTCTTATCTGGAGAGCAAGTAACACAAGGAACTACTTCTGGTATTGTTTCTAATGGAGGATGGAGAAATGGGTCTAACATCCTAAAAGTTAAAATTACATCAGGTGAGTTCGTCAAAGGCACTGCTATCACTGGAGTTTCGAGCAAAGCTTCTGCGGTTGTTGATGATATTCTAGAAACTGAATTTGAAGTTGATACTCGTTCGTATTATGATAATCTAGGTAAGTTTACTTCTGATAAGGGTAAAGTTGGTGTTAAAACTCATAGAGTCGCAGATAACAATTTCTACCAAGACTATTCATATGTTATTGAATCTGAATCTGGTATCGAAGAGTGGAGAGATCTAATTAAAGATTCTGTTCACCCAGCAGGATTTAAGATGTTTGGTGAATTGAACCTAGATCTAAATGCAACTGTTCGTATTAATGAGAATACCAAGTCTGCTCAGTTATCGCAACTTAATATCTGGAATGAAAATGAAAACACAGTAAAAATTGGTGATGTAAAGAGACAAATTGTTAATACGATTACACTCAATAAAGACATCAATGTTCTTCGTGGTGTTGGTTCAGTTGTTGAACAATCATTTGATCCAAGAGGATTGACTGCTAAAGAAATTAGACTAGAACCAGCATTCAATGGTGCATTTGATAGTGACGGTTTGCAAAGAGGAACTAGAGACTTTGTAATGAAGGATGTAAAGACTGGTCAAGCAGTTTCTCCTTATAATGCAATGGCTCTAACCATTACTCTAGATGGTATCCTCCAAGAACCAGAAGTTGCATATACTGTATCTGGTGATACTATTACATTTGCAAAAGCACCCCTCGGACCACGTACTGAGAACAATGCTTCCATTCCTGCTCAAAAATTTATCGGTAGACAGTTTGAGTATAAGGATGCTACTAAGAATGCACAATATCTGAAGAAAGTACGTCAGATCTTCCAGAAAGAAGGAACTTGGATTGATGCTGCTAATCAACTTAGATTCAACAGATCATTCATTCAGGAAGAAGCAATCGGTTATGCTAAGGCAACTTTCCCCAATCTAGGATGGAATACTCTAGAGAGCAAGTGCGTTAGAGACATCGGTCTCATTGTAGACGCATTTGAGCATGACTTGAGATATGGCGGTAATCAAAAAACTGTAGAGGCAGCAGAGTCTTACTATAACAATGGTGCTCTCGCATACATCAACGCACAACTAACAGAAAGTCTAGCAACTTACAAGTATGTAATGAACCTATGTGTTGCTGCAATGCGTAACTGGGATATCTCAGTACAAGGTTGTACAGTAACACCTGGATCGGACATCATTACACTACCTTCCATGCTAGGTATTTGTGTAGGTATGAATGTTTCCAGTGGTAGTCAGTTTGATCAACCAACTGTTGTTACCGAGATTTTATCTGGTAATCGTGTAAGAGTAACTAGAGCAGCAAACACTAGCTATAGCGGTCAGGTTATTAGCACTGTAGTTAATACTACAGGTCAAGTCAACTATGGTCCAACTCAGGTTACTAACACTGGTGTATTGAATGTTGGTCTTGGATCTACTGTTACTATTTACAATACTGTTAATAATATTGATCAGGTAACATTCTCATTCAGTAGAATCAATAACGGCACCTACATGGATGCTGCACGTCTGAGTGATAAGAATAGATCTTATATTACAGAAGAAACTATCGGATGGACAAAACAAACTTATCCAAACCTTTCTATTCCTGACGAAGATAAGTGTGTTAGAGACACTGGTATCCTAGTCGATGCATTTGTATATCATCTAAGATATGGTGGAAACTTTAAGGTTGTGGATTTTGCTGAGTTCTACTTTAAGAAGAGTCAACTAGCATACATCTCATCTGAGAAAGCAGAAAGTATTGCAGCATATAAGTATGCAACTGATCTCATGGTTCTTGCTATGAGACAAAACCTACCTACAGGTCAGCATACTATCTTTGTTCCATTTACAGATACTACTGTACTACCAGATCCAAACGGATCGTATGCAGCGCAGTGTGCTGACGTTGAGCAGTCTCTTAAGTCTTATATTGATATTGTAGAAGAGATCCTACAGAAGGGTCCTTACATTATAGAGAAGACACCAGACAACAATCAAAGAACTGGTAACTGGGCAGCAAGCAGAACCTTCTCTAACCTCAATATTCTCTCGGGTAATTATGATGGTGGTCCTGGTCTATTTGCAGAATGTGATAACGTTCAGTCTGCTCTAAACTCACTATATTCTAACATTGAAACAGTTCTGAATGGTGGTAGTGCTACCACGTCTTTACCTGATTACTTTAATGGAGAAAATGTTGAGTTTGATTTGTACTACACTGATAACACCATCGTTGATACATCTGCAAAAGAAGATTTATTTGTAGTTATTAATGGTGTATTCCAGAATGCAAAATATGATAGTCAGTACCCAAGAGTAAATGCATATAATATTAAGAGGATGTCTGGATCCGATCCAGATAGAATCGTTTTTGTAGAACCACCTAAGTGGGAACAAGAACTAAACACTCTTACTGTTCAGGAACCTCTAGCAGTTGAGAAGTTCTATGCACACAATGTTGGAAGATACTTGCGTCTATTCATTGATGAGAACAATCTCAATGGTAAGGCAAGAGGTCCATTCATCATGAAGGATGAAGAGACTAAGGAAGCAGTTGTTGTTGACGACGATAGATTCCTCCTAGTTTTCCTAGATGGTATTCTGCAAGAAAGAGGAAAAGCGTATACTGTTAATGAATCTAGTATTACTTTTATCCAAGGTCCAAGAAAAGGACAGAGTGTTGATATGGTTCTATTAGTTGGAGATAATCAAGATCAACTTCTAGATGCATTTAATATTGATACTGATTCTTTCTATAATGAAGTCACAGTTTCTATTACTGGTAATGACGAATACGACAACTTCGTTAATATTATCAATGGTAGAACAGACGCCCCAGTATATCAGCAGTTTAATAGTGGTCAACCAAATGTAATTAATAAAACTATTGGTGAAATTAAGTATTGGGAGACAACTGCAACTGGATGGAAGTTTGTAATGCTTACTGCTATGAACCCCGAAGTTGATTTTACAGAACCTCTCAGAATTTCTAAAGGGTTAGATTTTACTGGTCCATATGACTTATTAAATCTGTCCAATGCAACTGTAGCAATCACATACAACGATAGAGATGACAAAAGATATCTCAGAAAAAATACTGCTTCTTGGTTATATCATCATGATAAGCCTACCGTCCAAGATCTAGAACCTGGAGACAGCATTCAGATTGATGGTGAAGATGAGTATAGACTCGTCAAGAGAGTACCAAATGAAATTGCAAGTTTAACATACAATCCAAATACTCAACTTTCTGATGTAGTTGGTATTGTATCCGTTTCTAACTACAATGGTGTTACTTCTGGTCAAGGTTTAGATGTAGTAGCAAACATTACAAATGGTGTTGTTACTTCATTGACTTGGAACAGAAGAGATATTACTAAGAACCCAACAGCTTCTGGTTATTCTATTGCACCAAAACTAGTATTTGAAAGTATCAACAAACTGGGTGGTGGTGCAGAAGCAGAAGTTATCTGTGAAGGTGGTGATGTTATTGATGTTATCTTAACTCAAGGTGGTAGTGGATATACTGTTGCTCCTAAAGTTAATGTAAGTCGTGGATATAATATTATCAAGAAACATCGTCAATTTGATACTAAGTATCAAAAGACGATCATCAAACGTGCTCCTGCAGCACTAGCAACTTTTGTTTCTACTAGTTCTATTGTAGAGTCAAGTGTACATAATAGACTTGAGCAAACCGAAGTATTCTCAAGTCCTTACAATTTACTCCGCGAACTTACACTAACAAAACAGCTAGATAGAGATGCAGGTGCTATTTCAACCACACATTCTGTAACTCTTACTACCCAAAGACCCGCACAGACTTCTACTGTCGCGTCTGGTAGTGTAAGTCTGTTGAATAACATTAAGCAGATCACTCTAACTCAAGGAATTTCCACAAGTTCCGCGACGACAGTACACCTACCAACCATGACTCCTCCTGCTATTGGTATGGGAACTACAACTGCCGCAAACGTTTACAACGCTTCCGTCTTGGATGTTGACTATGCAGCGGCAGATCCAAATGTCTTCGCAGTCACTAGTGGTTTCCCTGCTTCTGGTATCATTCAGGTTGGTCTATATCAATTAGAATATACTTCCAAACTGTCTGATCGTTTCGTCATTGATTACACTAGCGCTAATACAACTCAACCTGCAGCAGGTGGAACAGTTACCGCAAGTAGTGTAATCAGACTGGTATAAATATAAATAACTTGGATCCAATCCCTCCGTAGCAATTCTAGTACAATTATGTCGGCAATCATTTCTGAAAAGTTTCGCATTTTTAATGCACAGCAATTCCTAGAGTCTCTTACAGAGGGACCCTCAGACGCAAGCACAGAAAGAACGAGGATGTATTTCTTCGTTGGACGTTCTGATGCTTGGTATGGTATTCT
>Ga0213860_10000421_pt1 | contig 16953 bp, 16 predicted proteins | sample PICome_3_FD_160118 | JGI IMG/M metagenome (GOLD analysis project Ga0213860, IMG submission 160118) | Coastal seawater microbial communities near Pivers Island, North Carolina, United States - PICO550 | ecosystem: Environmental > Aquatic > Marine > Coastal | place: USA: North Carolina...
AAATGTCAAAGACAAATTTCAACAAATGTCGCATTTGAGACCCCTATGGATGTAGAATTTACACAAGACCCTTCAACATTAAGTGAAAAAAGTTTTGCTCAGGTTGAAAAGGCAAAAAAGACAAAATACAGATGGTAGGAGAGTATGGATTACGAACACATTTCAGAAGAAGATAAAATTACAATTATCACAAATCAATTAAAACAAATGGAAGGACAACACTTTAGCTTGTCTTTAGTAGAACCTTCTAGACTTCAAGATGAACAACAGCATATGGTTTGGAGACAGCAAATTATGCAATTAGAAAAAAGTATTGAACTTCTTCGTAAGAATAAGTCAAAGTTAGAGAATGGCTAAATATGCGCCGAAACTTCCTGGATTACATGATGCGCAGAGAGCTGTTGCAGAGAGTGAAGCAAGGTGGAAAATTCTTTGTGCTGGTCGCAGGTTTGGTAAAACTAGACTCGGTGTTCAGTTATGCATCGAAACTGCCTTGGCCGGTGGTAGAGCTTGGTGGGTTGCTCCTACTTTTGCTATTGCTCGTGTTGGCTGGAGGGCATTAGAAGCTGCAGCACTTTCCTTTCCTAAAGAAATTGAACCAAAAATTTCAATCGCCAATATGGAAGTACAGTTTCCTAATGGTGGTTTTATTGCTTGTAAGTCTGCTGATAATCCGCAAAGATTAAGAGGTGAAGGTTTAGACTTTATCGTTATTGATGAGGCAGCTTTCGTAAAACCTGAAGTTTGGCAAGAAGTACTACGTCCTACATTAACTGAAAGAAAAGGTTCTGCTTTATTTATTTCAACTCCTCTTGGTATTGGTAATTGGTTTTATGATTTATGGCAAAATGCAGAAGAAAGAGAAGATTGGGAAAGATTTCATTATTCAACTGTAGATAATCCTAATATTGACCCTGAAGAAGTTGAAGCAGCTAAAGAAGAAGTTGGTTCTATTGTTTTTGCACAAGAGTACATGGCAGAGTTTATTGAAGCAGGTCAAGGTTTATTCAAGCAGGAATGGTTTTCTTATTACGATGTTATGCCTAACGGCAACTATGTAGGTGGTGGTAATAACTATGCACCAAGAGATATGCAACACTTTGGAACATTAGACGTTGCTGTAACTACTGAAGATAGGAGTGACTACACAGTAATAATAAGTTTTGCTCAAGCAAATGGAAAACTTTATGTAGAAGATGTAATTAGAAGAAAAATGGAATCTCCTGATATTATTCCTGAAGCTAAAAGATTAGCAAGCCAAAATAACTGGTCTCATATTTGTATTGAAAATCAAGGTCTATCAAAACCATTCATTCAAGAAGCTGGAAGGTCTGGTTTAAGAGTTAGAGAAATTAGAGCTGAAAAAGATAAAATAACCAAAAGTTTACCCCTATCGGCTAGGATGGAGGCAGGTGATATCTTGTTTAGAAAAGATGCACCTTGGTTAGCAGACTTGGAAAGAGAGCTGTTAACGTTCCCTGTCGGTAAAAATGACGACATGGTGGACGCACTGGGACTAGCTGCCTCAACTTTGCAGCAAAGAAGAAGTTGGGAAGCTTTTTAATACTGGGAATATATTTTGGAAGAAAAGAGCAGATTACAGAAAGCTTTAGATTTTATTACGCCTTCAAGACGTAACGAAAGTAAAGTACAATCAAATTACAATCAGTTATTTGGCAATGATGCCTCAATTTACGGTTACAATACTACATCAGGTTTTTGGGAAGCAGACAAACTAAAAGAAATAGGAGATGGTTCTGGCAACTCAGCTGTAACCGCATGTCTTAACGTTTTAGCTACATCATTCGCTGAACCTCAACTTCAAGTAGTAAAAAGAGACCAAACATTTGGTGATAGAGAAGTAGATTATAAACACCCATTAGCAGAACTTCTTAGAAGACCTAATCCATTTATGTCACATAACTTACTATCTCACTATATTGTTTTAGCTTTAAATACAAATGGAGACTCATTTCTTTATAAAAACAGAAATAAACAGGGTAAAGTTGTAGAACTTATTCCTTTAATGCCCCATCTTGTAGAAGTAAGAGGAAATGAACAACAATTAATTACTCATTACGAATACTACACATATGGAAAAGGTGAATTTGTAAAAATAGATGTTAAAGATATGGTACATATCCGACAAGGAATCGACCCTAATGACCACAGAAGAGGACACGCACCACTTAAATCAGTATTAAGAGAAATTTTAGGTGATGAATCAGCTGGACAGTTCACAACTGCTCTATTGAACAATATGGCTGTACCTGGTGTTGTTTTAACTCCTAGAAGTGATGGTTATGGTGGTCCTACTAAAGAAGAAGCTGAAGCTATTTCTGCAATGTACAAAGAAAAGTTTGGTGGAGCTAATAGAGGTGCTCCTATGGTTTTATCTGGTGCAATGAATGTTGAAGTAGTTTCTTTCACACCAGACCAAATGAAATTAGCAGAACTAAGAAGAATACCAGAAGAAAGAGTATCTGCAGTTTTAGGTGTCCCCGCAATACTCGCCGGCCTCGGGGCTGGATTGAATTCGGCGACCTACAACAATACAAAAGAACTTAAAGAATTTTTTACAGAGCAAAAACTAGTACCAATGTGGAGAACAGTTGCTAACGAATTAACTCATCAATTACTTATACCTGATTTTGGTGATAACGGAAAAATGTGTGATTATGATATACAGTCTGTTAGGGCTTTACAAACTGATGTAGACAATCTTTACAAGAGAGTAAACATGGGTGTATCTGGTGGTTGGATAACAATCGGAGAAGCTAGACAAGTTGTAGGTTTGGATGTTGACGAAAGACATGCTGTATATCTAAGACCATTAAACATGATTCAAGTAGATGCTGATGGTAATGCAATATTAAATGATATGCCTGAAGCAAATAGACAACAAGCACAAGCTGAACAAGAAGGTCAACCTTTACAAGCAGCTGGCTTATCTGAATTACCTGAAGTAAAAGATATTTTAAATTTAACAGCAGTTCCAGCTGAATCTCCAAGAGCAGACAGAATACAACAAACTGAAGAACCTCGTAATGAAGAAAAGTATATTGCTAAGATGCCTAATGGTGCATACTGTGTAATAAGTCATGACACAGGAAAAGTTATTAAATGTTTTGATACAGAAAAAGAAGCAGAAGCTTACTTAGGTAAAAAAGCTGCAGCACCAGTAATGGCTGATACTTATACTACTCCTGAAGAAGCTACAGCAAGAGCAAAAGAATTAGGTTGTGATGGATATCATATTGTTGACAGAGGACCAGCAGGTAAGTTTTATATGCCTTGCAAAAATGAAGAAGACTACGATAAGTTAATAAAATCTGCACACCCAGATAGAAATACTTCTAGCAATATGTTTATGTATGACACAATTGAAGCTGCTGAAAGAAGAGCAGAAGAAATGGGATGTTCTGGATATCATGAGCATGATGTAAGAGGAACAACTTACTATATGCCTTGTGCTACACATGAGCAATTAGAAAGGTCAAAAAAATCTTATCTAGTTGATATAATGGAAGAACTTAAAGTTAGCTTAGAAGAAGCAGAAGTTATAATGGAATCACAATTTAGTATAGAGCCAGAAAATATCAAGAAAGAAAAACCTAAAAAAGATAGGACAAATTTTCCTAGTCCCGGAGATGACAAACAAGTTTCTATATCCAATTCTAAATACAAACAATTTCCATATGGTTATGCAAGAGACTTAAAAGAAAATTGGCCTGAGATTTGGAGAAGAGCTGGTAACGGTGGTAATCCACCTACATCATTTACGGGTAATGATGCTTTTAGAAACTGGACTAAATATAAATCTGGTGATAGAAGTGAATCAGTTCTTAATTGGGTAAGAAGAAGAGAACGTTACATGGGAAGACATCAAGGTAACAACAGACTTAATGGAACTATTGCAAATATTAAATGGGGCGGTGTGTCCAATATTGGTGTTTCTGCAATGAAGAAAATAGTTAATGACCAAAAGAAAGTTGTTAGAGCTAGAAGAAAAGCTGCTGAAAATATGGCTGATGAAATTTATGAAGAAAAATTAGCTGAGACAAAAGCAGTTTCATCTAGAGTAAGAAAAGCTTTAGTTCAAAAAGTAAAAGACCACAATGCTAAGAATCCAAAGTATAGAACAAACCTTAGAACATTAACATCTGTATTTAACAGAGGTGTTGGTGCTTATCGTACTAACCCTGGTTCAGTTAGAGGAAATGTAACAGGAGCTGACCAGTGGGGATTAGCAAGAGTTAATGGTTTCTTACACGCATTAAGAACTGATAGATTTAAAAGAAAACCATATGACCAAGACTTATTACCTAGCAATCATCCATTAAGTTCTAAAAAGTCTGGAGAGATTGAAGAAAAGGCAAGTTTTGTTAGAGTAGGTCAATCAGTAAGTTGGTCTATTAATAAAGACCCAGACCCACCATCAACAGTACATGGAATAGTAGTTTCTGTTAATGGAGAAAAGAAAGAAGCTACAATGCAGGTTTATGCAATAATGGAAGACGGAAGTCACAAAAAAACAGATAGAAAAGTGACTATGCCTATATCAAAACTAAAAGTTATAAAACCTATTAAATAACACACATTTAAAAATAATCTGTAATAATTTCTATATAGCGTACCTTACAACTGTTAACAGGAGAATAGGTAATGTCTGAAAAAGAAGTTAAGAATATTGACCTCGAGTTCAAAACGGACTCAGAAGGTAAAGTCTCAGCTGTATTTTCAGTGTTCAACAATTTAGATTCCGATGGAGATGTGGTAGTACCTGGTGCTATCAAATCAGGCTTCAAATCAGGTGACGTTCCAATGGTATGGGCTCACAAATGGGATATGCCAATAGGCAAAGGACAAATCACTTCAGATGGCGATAAAGCTACATTTAATGGTGAGTTCTTTTTGGATACTGAATCTGGCAAAGAGGCTTATAAAATTGTTAAAAACATGGGTGACATGCAACAATGGTCATTCGGTTATAGAGTCAATGACTCAGAGAGAGGTAAGTTTGGCGACGATGAAAAAGACGCTAGATATCTTAAAGACCTCACAGTTTATGAAGTTTCACCAGTTCTTGTTGGAGCTAATCAAGATACATACACAATGGCGATTAAATCAAACACAGAACTATTAGAAGAATTAACAGGAGTTGGAGAAGACCAAAAAGGTGTTCTTGGTAACTCTACATTCTTTGAAAATGAACCAGAAGATGAAGCTGGTAATGACACAGATGATGTCAAATGCTCTAACTGTCAAGATATGATTGATAATCCAGAAAAATACTTGAAGGAATTATCAGAATCTGTCGAAGAAGTTAAAGAAGAGATTTCAGAGGAAGGTTCTAAATCTTTCTCGGAACAAGTCAAAGATGTGCTTGCTGCATTAAACGACTTGATGGTACGAGCTACCGCCATAGCGATGTTGCGTGCCAAAGATGGAAGGAAATTAGGCGAAAAAGCCACTGAAGCACTACGTGCAGTTCAAGATGACCTACAAGATGCTTGGGTTGAAATAGACCAATTTATCGATAATGTAGGTGACACTGAAGAAGTAGTTGTTGAGGATAGCGTTGACGTAGAAGAAGAACAATCAGTCGAGGAAGTTGAAGACGTCGACACAGAGGAACCTGTAGTCGAAGAAGTCGAGGTTGAATCCAACCCAGAGGTTGAACCAGTCCAAGCTGAAGATAACACTGATTCCGTTGATGAAGAGGCTGAAGCTTTATGGTTAGAGGCACAGCAAAATATTGCTGAGTCTTTGGATGCTGAATTAGAAGTAGAAGATAATATATAGGAGATATATACAGTGAGTAATGTTAATGAGCTCAAAGAGCAAATTGCAAAATCTCGTGAAGAGCTAAAAGCTGCTTTTGATTCACAAGAAGACGGCAAGTACACTCCTGAGGCCAAAGAGAAAATCAAAGGTCTCAACGATGAACTAGCTGGACTTGTTGATGATTTAAAAATCGAAGAAGCAAAAGCTAAAAACGAGAAAGCTCTCGAAGTAGAAGATAACACACCAGTTAACTCTATTCCTAATGCTATGCCAGAGCAAAAAGGTCCACAAACAATTGGGGAACAATTTGCTAACACTGATGCATACAAAGCATATGTGGAAAAAGGAGTTAAAGGTGTTGATTCTCAAGCAGAGTTTAAAACAACTTTAAATACCACTGGTTATCCACCAGAGAGCCTAAGAGCTCCTGGAATCCTAGAGACCGCTCTTCGTAATCCAGATAGCGTTATTGGATTGTTTGACCAAATTCAAACATCACAAAATGCTTATGTTTACTTAGAAGAGACAACATTCGACAACCAAGCAGGTTCTATTGCAGAATCAGGAGACATCTCCGCTACACTAGAATCAGCACTTGCATTTACAGAAAGGACAGAATCCATCAGAAAGATGGCTACTTTCTTGCCTGTAACTGACGAGTTGTTAGCTGATGTTGCTGGTATCCAAGGATATGTCAACTCACGTTTATCAACAATGATGAAGTTGAACATGGACAACCAATTAATTAATGGTGACGGTAACGCTCCTAATTTAACTGGTGTATTAAACAAAGGTGGAATCAATACATTTGATTACGCTTTACCATACGCTGGAGAATTAGGAAAGCTTGGACAAATCTATCAAGCAATTACAGAAATCAGAAAAGACGCTTTCGTTGAACCTGATGCAATTGTAATGCACCCATCAGACTGGTATCAAATCGTTACATCAGTAACTGACGTTGACACAAGTGGTTCTAAGAACCCATTGTTCGTCGTTGCTGGCGGATTCGGTGCTGATGCTGCTCCAAGAATTTGGGGTCTAAGGGTAGTTCCTTCAACAGTTATTGCTGAAGGCACAATGCTTGTAGGTAAGTTCGGCGGTGGCGACGCAGCTCAAGTAATTATGAGAGAAGGCGTTGACCTAGCTGTTTCCGACAGCCACAGCGATTTCTTCGCAAAGAACCAATTGGCAATTAGATTAACTATGCGTCTTGGTTTTGCGATTTATCGCCCAACAGCATTCTGTACTATTACTAACGTATAGTACTGACGGTTTATAAGGGCGGATTTGTATTCGCCCTTTTAACCATAAGAGGAGAAATAAAATGAATTCCAATTTAACACCATTTGGATATATAGAAAGAAGTAAAGAATTTTTTGAAAAATCTGAAAAAATTATACAAAGTTTTAAAACCAGAGCAAATATTGAAATTGCTATGGAAGAAGAGGAGTAATGCCTAGAGGCAGACCAAAATCATACAGGATGGGTGGACGAGTTCGTCCTAAAAAGATGAAGCGTGGTGGCCGAGTACGTAGACCTAGGAGAAGAAGATAATGGGTTATAACAAACCAAAAAAACGCAGTACAAGTAAAAAACCAAAAAAACCTAGAAAGTAGGTTAGGATAGCATTATGTATACAATATTAGATACCAACGTTTATAAATTACCTGACGGAAAAATTTGGAAAGGTGTTCCAGCAGATTTACCATCATCTCAAGCTGATTTGATTGCTAAAGCTGGTAAAGAGTATCCAACTGAATGGCTTAAAGAGCAAGGTGCTCTTGATAAACCTAAAAAAGCAGCTCCAGCTAAAAAAGTAGAAGCTGAAAAGGTTGAAGAAGAAGCTGAAGTTAAAGCTCAAAAACCTGCTGAAAATAAAGCCGTCAAAGCTAAAGTAGAAGATAAGTAAAACAGGAGGTCTAACTTATGGCTTTCTGTACAGCTGCAGATGTAGAAGCATTTGCTCTTATAGACTTTTCATCAGATTTAGAAAATCATCTAACTAATGAATTAATTCCTTTAGTTGAAGATGCTATTAGAGAATATGTAGGTTATACAGTAGATTATGGAACTTACACTGATACATTTTCAGGTAATCAAACTAGAGAATATTTCTTAGACGAAAGACCTGTAAACTCTGTTACTTCAGTAGTAGAAGACGGAACAACACTTACTTACGGTAATCAAGAAGATTTCTTATGGTATTCAAACGGAAGAATAAGAAGAATAGGTTCTCGTTGGTCTTTTGCTTATCCTGATAATGTCAGTGTTACATACACAGCTGGATATGACACAGGAGGTGGCGTAGGTCCTGCTCTACCTAATAACTTTAGAGTAGTAACTGCTAGAGCTTCAGCTAGATTATTAGAATCTGCATTAGTTTTATCTGCTCAACAAGAACCTGATGAAATTGTTGCACAAAAACCATCAGCAAGCCAAGTATCAAACTTTATTGCTACAGACTCTGAATCTGTAGGAGATTATCAAATAAACTATGTAGGTAACTTAGCTATGAACTCTGTATCTATTTTATCTGGTGCAGATTTAGCAATGTTAGGTAAATATAAGAAAACATTTTTCATTTAATACTATAATGTAGGTATTATGCCTGCAAGAAAAGCACCATCACCAGAAGAAGCTAAAAAATTATTTTTATCTTATCCTAATAAAAAACTATCTTATTGGGCTGATGAATGGGGAATAACAATAGAAAGAGTACGTCAAATTAAACTTGAATCAGGTGTTGGTTCGAAGTTTGATATAAATTATGATGTCGCTAAACAAATAGCTAATAAGATAGCTAGTGGTGAATACACATTAACTCAAATGGAACTTTATGATGATTTTCCTATAGGAAGAGAAGCTTTTATGACTTGGATTAGAAAGTCAGAAGATATAGAAAGTTTAGTTTTAAACGCACAAAAAATTGCTAAAAAAAATAAATTAAATCCTAATGATAAAGAGTGCAAGAAATGTAACTCTGTAAAAAGTGTTGATAACTTTACAAAAAGTCAAAGATACATAGACGGTAGATTACCTTGGTGTCAAAGTTGTGTAAGTGAACGTCTTGATGAGGAACGTGCTGAGGGAAAAGAAAAATCTACAAAAAAAATATGTTTACTTTGTAAAAAGCAAAAATCACTTAAATCATTTACTGCAAATAAAAACTATAGAGATGGGTTAGTTCCTTTTTGTAAAACATGTAAATCTAAATCTAGAAGAGCCAAGAGAGCAATATCTACCAAAATTACTGATACCATAAATTAAGAATCTAACTGTTAAAGTGTTCTTATGGTTGGAAAATTAAGCACACGATTATTTACTGATAAAGTTAACATACAAAGAATTAGCGATGCCTCTTTAGATGAAAGAGGACTAGAAAGTACAAACTGGTCAACAATAACTACTAATGTAAAATGTCACATACAAAATTTAGGAAGTCAAGAAAACAGAGCTGGTAGAAATACAATATTAACAAACTTTATAATTCAAATACCTAGTGATGTTGATGTAAAAGCAAGCGATAGATTACAAGATACTGTTAACACAGACGTATATTATGAAATAGATGGAGTCAGGAAATCTACCACTCCAACAAATAGAACGCTAGGACTGGTAATAACAGCACACACATTTGAATAATGGCTTACAGATTAGGTAGCGCCACAAGACAGTTTTTTAAAACTGGTGGAATAACTCTCACAGATAAAAGTCCTAAATATGGGCCAGGTAAAATACCTTTATTTAAGAGTCTAAAAAACTTAAGCGCAAGAGAAAGAGTATATGCAGTTGGTTACAACTTAACTACATTAGGTTCTTTTGGTTTAGATTTTGGTCAAATTGTAAGCGTTCCTTATCTAATTGGTGAATATACTAACACTGCTCGTTCAGTTGTAAAAAACTTAAAACAACCAACAAATCTACTTGGAGGTCAAGTATTAAAAAGACAGAAATTATTAGGTGGTGCAAAATATGTTGGTAGAGCTAAAGGTACAGTTTCTAGAGCTTTAAGAACTGGTACTCCTGTAGATAGAGCTACAAATATTATATTAGGTAGAGAGTCAGCTGGTTTACTTAAAAATATTAGAGAGTTTGGTTCAGCTGGAGCTTTGATGGAAGTAATACAAACCGCTGACGCTAGAAAAATGGATGCTGAAATACTAAGACAAGCTCAACTACCAAGTAAAGATAATGTATTTCAAAAATGGCAAGTTTTAACATTTACAGAAGCTTTCAAAGGAGCGCCTGACCCATTTAGAGATAATCCAATGCGTAAAGCTGAAAAAATAAGAAGCAAGACAGTCAAAACTAAAGGTGATACTTTTGACATTACTTCACTTCAATTTAATCAAGATTTAAATGTAGGTATAAACGCTACTAGAGCTACTCAACTTATGTCAATAGCTGATGCTCAAAACTTTTCCGGAGCTGCAGGAAATCAAGGAGATATAGTAAATCAAATACTAGACGCAGAATCTCTTGACTACTTTAAAGGCAAGAATAAATATGCAAAACTTTCTACAGAGAGACGAATAAGAGCTATGGAACAAGCTGAATATAACTCTATTGGAAAAATTATGCGTAGCAATAGTACTCAGACAAGAGACTATGAAGACAGAGAACTTTTAAAAGAAGGCTTGATGCACACTAATACTACTAGAAATGAAAGAGGAGAACGAGTTCAAGATATTGTTTTTGACCCTGAAAGACAACGAATGAGTACTCATAAACAAAGAGATTTACAAAATGAATTAAATGCAGAATTTTTAAGGTCTTGGCACAATGATGTTGGTGCTGGTGGTCCTGTTGATGTTGATGTTTTATCATCATTTGAATTAGGACCTGACATTATAAAAGAAATGAAAAATGTAGCAGCTGCTTTTAACTTTCCATTTCCAAAAATTGAAAACATGTCTGCTGCTGGAATGACTGACTTGCTTACACAAATGGTGACTACAGTTAGCACATTTGAAGTAAAGCAAGGTTTTTTTGTTGGCGCAGGTATGCAAGCTACAGCTTTACAAAATTTAGTAGACTTACTTAGAAAAAATGGATATAACACTTTAGCAAAAGTTATAAAAGCAAAAGCTGGTTTTACAAAAAAAAGTAACCCTGGATTGGACATGCTTCCATTTAACTTTAATAAAGGATTTTTAAGAGGAAGAAATACAATAATAGATACTTTACAAGGAGCTGTTAATCAAGGTGTTTTGTATAGTTTAGTAACCGGAAAAAATCCTGGTGATGTTGATTTAGGATACAGGTTTCAGCCAACAGGAGAAATATTTGGCAATACAAAAATGCTTAGAGAGTATTTAGGAAGGAAAGGACCTAGTAAATACTCTTTAGGTAAAATACAATTTCTTGATTCTGATGAAGGACCTCCTGTAGTTAAAAGTTATATAGGTCAAACTGGAGACCATATGACTTTACCGAAAACAAAAAGATATTTTCATAAAATTAACTCAGCAAAAGGAGATATTACTGGTGGAGGTTCTGGTTTTTATTCCACTGTAAAAGAGCCTAACAGAGATAGGTATTTTTCATATGAAGACTTTTTATCTGGAAATGTAAAAGGTATGTCTGTTGAATTATCTTCTAATGGGAAATTTAAAGGATTACATTTAACTGGTCGAGTTCACAGAGAATTTAAAAAAACAGGTATGGTCTTTGGGAAAAGTGAGCAATGGTGGATAAATAAATTAAAAAGAATGCACTCAGAATTTGCTAATAATTTAAAGCTAATAGGTATGGGTAGTGTTTTGAATGAATTGAAAGGAGCCACAGCAAGTATAGATAAAGGAAGTCTTACTAGGAAAATTGAAAAAGCTATGTCAGCACAAGGTAAGAACTACAACATTATTGAAAAGATGACAGGTACAACATATGGTGGTTCAGTATTTCATGAAGACAAAACTAGCTTTCAAGGAAAATCTACTGCTTTGAAAAATAGTCATAACTATGTTCCAACTAGAGGACAAATTAGAAAGTCTATACATATGCATGATATGGATAGATTTGGTAGAAATGAAAATGACGGAACTCCATACTTGTTTAGATTTGCAGTTTCTGCTGGTGGAAGTAATAAAAACTCTAAAACAGCTGACGCTATTAGAGATATAGCTCAGATAGAATATGGCGGATTTGCTCATGATAAAAACATGCAAATGGAAAAAAGAACTGATGGTATGTTCTTCTTACCTTCTCACTTTATGGGAATAGCGGGTACTAAATCGGCTGCATATTTAGGAATATGGGACAAAGGAACAGAGTTTAAAAGCAATGTTGATGGTATGAACTTTTCCGCAAAAATATCTGGCTCAGGAGCTATAAGTCCTTTGGATTTAAAAGGTGACGGTCCTAATAGAAGCAGAACTAGATTTGATGTAAAACAAATCAAAGAAGATATGAGACAGGGTAAGAATCGTTTAGCAAAATTAGAAAAAGACTTAACACAAGTATTTAAAGATGGTGCTAGAAGCAACTCTAGTTTCAATAGTGCAGAAGCAAGAATCGCTTCACAGAAGTCTTTAGCACTATTTAGAAATACTGGACAGTTTGGAAATATTAGTGGTGGAGATATATTTACTGCTATGGATGATGTTACTAGAGGAAACTTAGGAATTACTGGTGATAAAGTAGCTTCAAACTTTACAATGAACTCAGCAAATTTAGGTTATTACAGTGCTGGTAGTAGAAAGTATATTGGTAAATTATCTGACCCATTAGGAGATAATAACTCTTTACATGGAATAACTCACTCTTATGGAACAGGTAATAATACTGTTGGAAAACTTTATACAACAAAATATAAAAATTTAGCAACAGGTATGGATACATATGGAGAAATGCCTGTAGTACCTTTATTAAACAATCAATTGCACAAACTTCAAAATATATTTACAGAATTAAGTTTTGACGTTGTAGACCAACCTAAATATGGTGGAGGAACCAAATCATTTAATAAAGCTAGAAATAAAGTAAATTGGGATGCATTCTCTGAGTTTACAGGATTAAGCCCAGGACAACTTAGACATATGATACAACAATCTAAAACAGCTGGTCAAGTTGATACTGGATTTGACTACAGATTAGATTGGGAATTAAATCCAAGTGAAGACCCTGTAATAAGAAAAATTATAGACAATGACATTGGAGGAGTTGTAGAAGTATTCGGTCTTAACAAAGTTAATGGACCAATGAACTTTGTAAATGGTAAAAAAATACCTGCTAACAATCCTGCTCATCCTACAAATATGTTTAAAAAAGCATTTTTAAGTGATGCAGGTGTAGCAAGGGAAATACAAGTTTACACATATCAAGCTTACAACAGAGAATTAGCTGGAATAATATCCTCATTAAAAGGAACACCAGCAGGTGAAATGTTGGATAGGCAAATTAGACAATATGCAAGAGAAAATGCTGAAGTGTTTATGAGAAGTCTAAATAAAGCAATGCAAAATCATTTAGGTGTTTCTGTAACAGGTAGTGAATTACCATTTAGAGCATTTTTAAGGCAAATAGCATTAACAGTTAAATACTGTAAATTGAATGCAACTAGAAATGCAACAGCCATAAAAAATAGAATGGGAGACACTAAATTATTAGCTTCAGAAATTACAGATACTTTCATTCAATCTGATGGAAAATTAGATTTAGAATTAATTAACTCTTCAAATGTTCAGCTTATACCGGATGAAGATGGTATCAAATTAGTAGCTAAAGATGGACAAAACCAAGTTGTTAGAGTTTTGCAAAGTGAAGGAGACTTTAGTGCTAAAGAAGCTGCCTTGATGGAATTCTATAGTGAAGAGTGGAGAAACAAAAGTAACTTTGCTGCAGACCCTAAGTATGGTATTCACGGAAATAAAGCTTTCAGAGATTTAGGAATGGACCCTGGTGATTTAACAGATAATAACATTTATTCTCAAGCACAAATACGTGCACAAATAGAAGAATTAGCTAGAAATGCTGATGGAACTTTTGATGAGCAGAAATCTTTAAGTATAAAAGAATTATTACAATCTGGAGATGCAAAGCAAATAGAAAGTGGACCTGAGATAAAAGGTAAATTTAAAAACGGAATTGAAGTTGGTGTTGACCAAGGTTTAGAAAAAGTTGTTGTAGATGCATTAAGAGACCCTTTTCCTTCTAGCCAATCAATAATGAGAGGTATGGGTCCAATAGTTGATAGAGGCAAAAACTTTACAAACTTACTTAGAAAAGCAAGATATGGAGTAAGTAGCCACAGAGAAATAGCACAAGATTATTTTAAAAATTTAAGAAAAACAGCAAGAACAGTAAGTCCACAAACTATTTACAACGACTTGGTTAACTTAGCAAGCGCAAGAATAGAGTCTACTGCTGTAATGGGTAGAACATCTGAGTTAGCTAAATTTGTTGAACAGTTTTGGTATGCTTCTGTACCAACAGGTGGACAATCTGGAGCTAAAAATGTAAGAATAACTAATTTTTTAGCAACTAATAAAGTATCTGATGCAAATGCATTTAAAGAATTACCACCTGAATACCATAAGTTAACTCAAGCTTTGAGTATGTTAGGTTTCAACTTTAAAAATTTTATTGAAACAAATCATGGTGCTATACCTAGTTTAAGTACAAACGACTTTAATGAAATAGCCAAACTACTAAAAATGCATGCTTCTTCACCTGCAAGGTCTGAAGAATATCTTTCTAGAGCTCTTGCTGGAAGGTTCTGGAATCAAGGACCAAACACAGTAGAATTTAGCCCATGGCCTCGTGGTTAAATAACAAAACAATACTTATTTATATATATAATTAGTACATGCCAACTACAGGACAACCCGTACCACCAGACGCTGAAATTATATTTAGAAAATTTCTAACCACTAAAACTGGTGTAACAGACTTAGTAAACAATAGAATAGCAACAAGATTACCAAGAGATGCTGAGTTACCATTCTTAGTCTTTATTAGAGCAGGTGGTATTTTAGTAAGACCTACTTCACAAGTACACATACAATCTGCAATATTTCCAATGATTGCTTATGCAGGACAATGGGGTGGAGATGATACTAAAGCAAACCCTGATTATGGTGGTGCAATGCAATTAGCAAACGCTGTTATACAAGAATGTTTTAATATGGAAAACGAATATGTTACAACAGATGACTCAAGTACTAGAGCTAAAATATACGGAATAGATATTCTTCAAATGCCAACAAGAATAGATGAAGTTTCTACTGGATTAGGTAGATATGACTTTTCAGTTGGTATGACTTACAGAGCAGTTTAATTTTTCTAAATACCACACATTTCTAAACATTCATATACCATTTAAGTATTATGTTTGCTAAAAAAACAATGAAGATAAAAGTCAGTCCTTTGTTTGCAAAGGCTGATGTTGTGCGTGATACCGTAACAGGTATTAGGTTCACTAGCAAAGAATGGGTAGAGGTTGATGTCAAAGATGGAGAAAGATTGTTAAAAAATAACATGAACATCTTTATCGTTGATGAGGATTCAGTGGAAGACAATGAAGCTGATTCCAACATTGGAGACGACACTGTAGATTCCTCAAATGAGGATATCTTCGAAGATATACTAGAAGAAGAATAGCAGGAGAAGTTAAATGGCAACTTATACTAATGGTACGATTAACGAAGTATTAATCGGTACTGGTGTACTTTATGTCGGAGATAGAGCTAACGTGGCTTTCCCAACTGATGACGGAGCAGGTGCTTTTCAAACACCAGCTGTAGCATCACCAAACTGGAGAGACATCGGATATTCCGAAGATGGTTGGACTCTTGAAATGGACAGAACTTTTGAAGACATTTTAGTCGCAGAAGAAGTAGACCCAATTAAGACAATTAAAACTGCTCAGGAAGCAAGATTAATGGGTGAGCTATCACAGGCATCACTTCAAAATCTTTCTATAGCTATGGGACAACTCGACAGTTATGTCGATGAAGACAGTACTTTATTTACAGCAGAATATGATGTAGTTAAAGCCCCAATCACTGACTCATTCAGCGAATTAGCTGGATTGTTATTGGTTGAGGGTCCAGCAGGTGCTGATAGGCAAATACATATGCCTAGAATGGTATCAGTTGGAGCTTTCTCAATGTCACACGCTAAAGCACCACAAAAAGTGGTTATAGCAACTGAGTTTAAGTTGTTAGTCCCTGATGACACATTAAATGTTGGAGCAACAGGTGGTAAAAAACACCTATTCATCATTGTTGATAACACAGGTGACTCAACAGAATTTGATGTCAACTAATAGTTGATATAAGTATTAATTTACATATAGGAGATATAGGTCGGTATGGACGACAAAAAATTTAAAGACTTTGACGCAGCAGTTTCAGAAGCTGACAACGTCAAAATAACATTCAAAATGGCAGGTAACGATTACGAATTACCTGGACAATTACCAGCTCGTGTAGTTCTTACTCAAATGAGATATATGGACGAATCTGGAGCTATGGATGCTAATCAATTACCTGTTTGGCTTGAGTCCTTAGTAGGTAAAGATAATCTAGAAGAAATGCTAGATGCAGGAGCAACATGGCCACAGTTGGATTCTTTGCTTCAATTTTTATTAGAAGCATATAATATATCTGATGAAGAAGAAGCAGAAGTTGACTCAGAAGGTGAAGCTGACCCAAAAGCATAGCCTTCAGCTTAAATGACATATTACAAAGCTGGAACAAAGTAGAGGCAGACTTTATACGTTGGTATAAAGTAGATAACCCATTACAACTAACATGGAGAAAATTTATGTTACTTTTGTCTGGGTTGCCATTTGACAAATCACTATTCTTAGCTCCATATTACGAAGCTTATTTAGAAGCTGAAGAGATGGACAATGCAGAAGGACAATCTGTTGATAGGTCCTATTCTACTTCAAATTATAAAACAGAACTTGACCGGAAAGCCAACAGAAGTAGTCGACCACGTAGTAGGATATCATTAGACGATTTTATTGCCCAGTCTGATGGGCTAGGGAATAAAACGACCCTTAAAAATATTTCTAAAGAAGAGTAATATATGGCAGCAATTGACGCATTTAAAGTCCGTGCGGTTATCGAAGCAGGATATGATAAAAATTCCCTAAGAAGGGCTAATCAAGAAATAGCACGTTCTTTTAATGGAATGACATCTAGAATGTCTAGA
>Ga0213860_10000422_pt1 | contig 16952 bp, 26 predicted proteins | sample PICome_3_FD_160118 | JGI IMG/M metagenome (GOLD analysis project Ga0213860, IMG submission 160118) | Coastal seawater microbial communities near Pivers Island, North Carolina, United States - PICO550 | ecosystem: Environmental > Aquatic > Marine > Coastal | place: USA: North Carolina...
CCGGCTAAAATATAATTGTTCTGCCATAGTTTATCTCCTAAAGGATATTGAAAGGACTAGGGCGTGAACGTTTGTTCGTGCCAGTCGTTTCTTTTAGTACCGAACTTCTAAGAGTACTTCACCTACTCCTAAAGGCTCGAGAACACCTTCGTCAGTGTCAATACTGACTATAGTAATTTGATGAGTTTTCTGAGAGTTTCCTCTCTTATCTAAATAAGGTAAAGAAGAATATTTCTCTACAATTGTTTCTACGTCCTCTATCAAGCCTTCTAACGCTAATACTGCGTCTTCTTCTTTTACATATATTCTTATAGTTATGGATACAAAACGATCTTTATATCCACCAGCTTGATATTCTCTTGTTTCAGCTCCCGCGCTTAAATGAAGAGCAGGAAACTGATCTACTTCATCCCAGAATTTAAGCCTTGCATGAACATTGTCATAAATATCAGTATTAAATTCTCCGGTTCCGTTGATTTCTTTTAACTTTTCAGTCAAAGCATTTACAATAGCAAGTCTTCTAGTAGTGTAAATTCTGTTGATGTCTGTTGTCATCACACTCTCCTAGTGTATAATCTTCCTATTGCTAATTGGGCCGCTATCTCTCTAATAGACTTATCTATTAGTATGCGGGGGTCTCTCTGTGGACTTGCAAACCTGCTTCCACTTGTACTTTCGTAAACACCGTAAGGGTTTCTATCGTAAGTATATCCTATACTTGGAAAACCTTTTGGTGTTTTAATTATGTCTGTAACATATACACTTGAAGCAAAACGCCCTGTTCTATTTTCTAACGCCGGTGCTTCCATATTATTTAAAACTTGTTTACTAATTTTAGCATTAAACAAACCTAGTAAAGATGCTACAGAGTATGTTGTTTGTTTTGCTTGGGTTACTTCTCCGGCAGCAACTCCGCGAGCTTTTGCTTTTTTTCTTTTTAAAGATCCACTTTTGCCTTTTTTAGAGGATTGGGCAGTAGCGTTTCCTTTAGTTTTAAACTTTATTTTTCTAGGATCTATTTCTGCGCTGATTTTTATTTCGCCATTTTTTACTTCTAGCAAAGGTTTAATTGCGATAGCTCCAGCTTTTTGAATTAATGTACTTGATCCCTCTAAATTTGCTAAGTACTCGGCCCCTGCTGTTTTAAAATATAATCTCATTACTTTAAGAACTTGTCGTTCTCGTGCCGCATCAGTAACTCTGTTTGTATATTTATCTTGAAAAGTAACAATAGGTATATAGTAAGCAGTGATTTCACCTGAAGCGGTTACTATTTGCTTATACTCCACGCTTATTCTTTCTATATCATCTAAAGCATCTTGTGTGAGTTTTATTTCACCTTCTTCTAAAAGATCTTTTCCAAACTTTTTTAAATCTGCGAGCATTCCTCGCATATCATCTTCTTCAAGAGCTTTGTCTGCCGCTCCCAAAGCTGTGGCGCCTGTTACTCCTGAAATTGCAAAGCCGTCCCCAGCTCCGTGGCCTCTGTCTATTCTAGCCTTAATTTTAGATCGATTAGCTTCACTAATTACATCTTCTAAAACTAAATCAACTATTTTCTTTTTGCATTCTGCAATGCCATTATAGTTTTTAAATAAAAAGGCTTCGCCTGCAAGAACTTGAGCGTACACTTTAGGGTACTTTCTTTCTAGTAGCCTTCCTGCAGGAGTATTCTGTAAATCTGTTGCCCCTGTCTTATATTTTTTGCCTACTTTTAAATAATCTTTGTGATACTCTTTGGCAATATCTCTAGCTGCTTGTAAATTATCGTTTATATCTGTTACTTCTTTAACTCTTTTAACATGGCCTCTGCTTAAAAGTTGGCCTATAGTTTTATTAATAAAGTCTAAATTTTCTAAAAATAATACGTGGGGGCGAGTGCCTTGTAACGCATTTCTATTGTTTCTATTTTGCTGAGCACTTATCTTTTTAAGAAGCTGCTTTGCTAATTTTTCTCGTACATAAGGGCTAGCCATTAAAAGTTTTTATACATATCAAGAACTCTTTTAATATGGTCGGGAAACCCAACATTATCACCGCTAGGAGCACTTTCCATTGTTGCTCCTGCAAGAGTCTTTCTTCCTTTGTACTCATCTTTAAAGTAGTAGTTAATCAAATCAATAACTGCTAGCTCCAAATCATAAGGAGTACTTGCGTAACCCGCAGTGTAAGTTACTTTTACGGAACCTGCACCACGAGGCCAGTTTTTATAGGTTGACCCTGTAACGTAAAAGACACTATCCGTCGTATGATCAAGATAATAGTCTGTAGTTGGAACGGTTGTGTAGTTTAACGTTACAGAGTCTCTTTTTTCTACTGAAGTTACAGCTATGACAGGACTTTCTGTCAGCTGAACAATATGCGTATCCCAATCAATGTTAAACTCTTCTACTTTTGGAGTAGAATAGTAGTCCACCAAAGAATTACCGCAATAAGTTTTTACTAATTGACTCACGGAATCAATGATACGAGTTAGCTTATAGTCATCGCGAGGATTACTAATTTGCTCTGCATCTTTGAACTGTTGTAAAGTTATTAAATTTGCCATAAGTCAATTAGAAAAAACTTGGGGAGGAAACCCTCCCCAGTTTATATAGCTAATAGCTATTAGTTAGCGTTGTTATATCCAACGTAGACAGCGGCTGACTTGCCAGAAGCTCCGTTAAACAACTCGTCGAAGCCAAGGTGCTGTGAAGCAACAAGTACTCGACGCTGAGCAGCTACTTCGTAGTCTTGCTCAACTGATACACCGCGAAGGCGTGGCATGATGAAGTTGCTTGGGTTGATGACAAATGCACCACCAAAGCCGTCTTCTACGTCTGCAGTAAAGTTGTCAGAAACAACTACTGGAGAACCGAAGACACTACCTACCTGACCTACGAGACGCAGAGCTGCATCTGAGCCTACTTCGTCAACAGTAGCAAAGTCGCTATCATTGAGCAGATCATAGTAGTGAGCCTGACTTACAACATAAACCAATTCGCTTGGATTAAGACCATATACACCCATAGCATTACGTGCTTTGTTCAGCATAGCTGCTGAGAAAGTGGGGAAGTCTGCGGCAGTTGCTGCACCCCAAGTAACGCCAGCGGCAGTAGCCATACCATTAGTACCATTAGCGCCACCAATACCTGAAATGTTTCCACCGTTACCTTGCAGGATTGACTTGTCTACTGCGCGAGCGTGTGCACGTGCAATTGACTGAGTAAGCATAGGCATGATGTTGATAAGAACTTTCTCGTCGATGTAGTTATCGAGGAAAGAAGTTGAAATCAAACGATCTACCTGTACTACCTTCTGGTTTACAGCATAAGTGTTGCTAGAGTAAGAATCGTTACCGGTACGATTAGTTACACCAGTACCTGTACCGTCGTCTGCAGCTTCCAATCCGCCAGTTGACCACTTAGCAAAGCTAGTGTCTGACTGCAGAGGAATTACTGTAGACTGTGACTCAACAGGCATCTCACGGAAGAGGCTAGCGAGACGGAGCTCGAGTTGAATCTCTTCTTCGATGCTTTGAGAAACTACGTTGTCGATACCAAGAGAAGTACCTGCAGTGTAAGAAACACCTGCCTTCTCAAGTACTGACTGACCGTAATCAGTGTTCCAGCCCTTACCAGTGATAACACCAGCGAGGTGACCGTGCATAAGCTCTTTCTTGTGCGCTTGCAGACGCTCAGATTCTGAACGACCATCAGCGAATACACGCTTTGACTCACGCATTTTAGTAAGCTCTTCTTCTTTTTCTGCAAGTTGAGAAGCAAATTGATTCATTACTTCTTCAATCTTAGCATCTTTTTCGTTGAGCTTAGCTTCCATATCTGCCATCAAACGCTCAGCGCCTGACTCGATACCAGTTTTAATTACAGTTTCAACTTCAGCCTGCTTTGCGGCTTCAGCTTCGGCTGCTTCTTGTACCGCTTTAGCTTCTGCTTCAACGGCTGCTTTTTCTTCGGCCTGACGAATTGCGATCTTAGCAGCAGTCTCTTCCGCTACCTTCTTAGCAAAAGCGTCCAGGTCGATTTCGGGAGTTTTTACTTCCGACATTGTCATCTCCTTTTGAACTGACTTTTCAGTTCCATCCGGTGCATCACTAGCTTCAAATGAATTTTCATCCTGAGCCAGAGACTGACCGGCTAGATCTACACTATTTTTGAAAGTTTTCTTGAATTCTTCATACTCATCCATTGAGTCAAAAGATTTCGCCAGAGAGAAAGTTGCTGCTTGATTGCAAGGTACCGATACCACTGATACTTCAAACAACTCAGCATCCTTAATCTTTAGTCCATCGGTTTCCGTTAGATAATCAGCATCCTTGACTCGGAAACCAACAGAAAAAGCTCCAAGAATGCCTTCTTTTACAAGCTGCGCCACATGATCGGGTGCAGATTTAGAAATTTTAGCCTTTAGTTCGAGACCGTTGTCAGTGACTTTAAGTCCTGTCGCACGTCCGATTGGCTTGTTATAGTCGTGATTGAAAAGAATAATAGGATTCTTTTCAAAATTGTTAAGTCCGCCTTTTGTCCAAGCTGCTGCATCAATTGTATCACCAGCACGATCAAAGTCGTTTGTACTTGCCATTCCACAAATGTGTACGCCGCCATCATCTTCATCGAGCGCTTTAAAAGTAGAAGTTAAGTTAAAAATCTTTTCCATTATGACTCCTTCTTAACAGGGGCTGCTTTTGGCTTAGGAGCCGGAGCAGTCTTGGCAGGAGCAGGCTTAGGTTTAGGCTTATGTGCTGCTGCAGCATCCATATATACTGTGGGATGATACTTTAACATCATACTAATTGCTCTATCCCAACGATTAGCAAAATCTTTGGCTAAATCTCTTTTAGTTACAGGGTCATGAGAAACTGCTGCAAGATACTCGTCATGCGTAACACCCTTTTTAAGGTTATACTGAATCATTTGAGAAGCAAGTTTATCAGCGATTCCTTTTTTAACTCTACGTCTAATCATTTGTTTCTTCCTCTACGGGCCTTCCGCCTTCGGCTGGGTTGGCTGCGCTTCCTGCAATATTTGCCGGTACTCTAATGCCCTCTCCTCCGTCGATTTCGTCAAAGTTCATTGATACTCTGGCTTCGTTTGCTGTTATAATTCCTGAATTTACGAGAGTAGAGTAAAAAGCTGCTTGGTCTCGTAGTTCTGGTTGTAATGCAGGAATGTCAGTAACATCCTCAACAATTTTAAATCCAAAATACCTTTCATAGGCTTTTGAAATTTTTTCTAAAATAGGCATAATGGTCTCTAAGTAATAAAGTCGCATATTTGGGCGAATGTTTGCATTATTACCTGAGTCTAGTAAAATAGGGGGAACTCCTAATGCCTTTAAAATAATTTTTTCGTTTTCTTCGATTGCTGTTTGAAAATCTAGTTCTTTAAAGTTTACGTTAGAAACTTTGTCTATCTCTATTCCTCCGTCGAGAATAAGAGGCCTTCTACCTCCTGCGTCTGGCCTATATCGAGCAGACCAAGACTGAATCATTCTTTCTTTAATCTTTTCAGACAAAGTGTTCGGAGACTTTAAAACTAAGCCGGGTACAGCTCCGTTTTTGAAAAAGTTATCTTGAAAGTCTCTCATTCGCTTCATAAGAACCATTGTTCTCAGAGCGGGTTTTAATCTTGAAACTCCTCGGTAAATAGAGTAAAAAGAGTTTTCTTTAATATGTATAATTTCTGTAGGCTTGAAGAGGGTTCCGTTATCAAAAGTATAGCTTTCAATGTAAGTGCTGCCACTAGCAGTTATCGTCATTTTGCTTGCAGGCAAGTGATACAGGTGTACTCCGTCGTAGTAGATAAAAATGTTTCCATCAATTATGTAGTCAGTGATTAAGTTTCTGCGAAAAGATGAAATATCTTGGAAGGGGTTGGGTTCTGTATTTAGTAGTAAATTTACTCTGCTAGCTTTTACTCCTTTTATGACAGGCATTGCTTTAGTCTGCTCCATAACCTTAAAGTTGACTTCGGAGCAATCATCTACAATTATATTTACGCCACGGTTTACTATCTCTAAGTCTTCGTACGCTCGCTCATAGCTAATAGTTTGTTCGCGAGTAGGTTCAGTAGTATTTTGATAGTAAGGTTGAATCGGATTTAATTTTTCTGAGTCCGCCTCAACTTTTCTTCCGATTAATCTATCATACCATGCCATGTTTATCTCGTTGAATCTCTACCCAGCGCATTTGTTTCTTTGCGGTCACTAGGGCTGGATTTCTGCCGTACAATCTATGCAGTTCCAAATGATGTTTATGGCAAAGCGTGACTGTGTACTCGTACAGCTCCGCCCATTTATCTTCTATAAACTCGTCCCTCCAAATTACAATATATTCATCTGTGTAATGTGCAGGCCGTTCTTTTTGTTTTTCCTTTAGCCAATCTCTGAGTAGAGGAGCAAGAGTATAAAAGTGGTGAAAATCAAGTTCGGTGTCAGCGCCACAAATGTGACATTCAGAACCTTTTTCGTACTTTGATTTAGCTCGATCTCGAATATATTTTACCGGATCTCTTTTTAGCTTTTTCATTTTGAATTATAGCCCTTGTAAGATAAATTGTCAAACACTATTTTTTGTAGGTCTCTTTAAAACCCAGTCTGAGTAGTTTCAAATGAATACAGTGCGTATCGTAAAGCATCTGCCATATGAGATGCTCGATTATGTTTTGGCTTTTCTTTTGCTAGATTTGGATTAGGATCCCATTGGTACTGATCAAGACAAGATAGTACTTCACCGCATCGTTGATCGACCATAAGTTTATCATTATCTACTATTCCAGCTACGTGTGCGATTCCATCTAAAACTGATTTTTTAGCATTTATAGTACTAATATCATAGTTTTGTGCGAAGTCAAATCGAGTTTGCTGTGCGGCGGAATCAATGTAAATGTAGTCGATATCCCATTTGTCAATCATATCTCGAATTATAGCGGCATGTTGTTCGGTAGTCTTCTCGGCATCAAGATACTCATCTAATACGTGATATACCTCTTCGTCCCAATCATATGCTACGACCATAAAAGCAGTTGGATCACGATAACCAACGTCGAGACCAGCAAATACATCCATGCGGCGAGTATCAAGCTCTTCATTATTGGCGATACAGGTTTCGTGATTGAATGTCCAAATTTGACCTTCATAAGTGTTAAAGTCCGCTTCATATTCTTGTCGAAATTCTGCATCGGACATACTTTTTCGAGCTTCTTGTATATCCATCTCAGACATGCGAGGATTATCTTTATAAGTTGCTCGTATCGAGCACCACTCGGGAAATTCATCATTAAATCCTCTGTCGAAAAATTCTGCAAACCAGTTATTCCTGCCCCGAGGGGTTGAAATAAAAATAGCTTTTGAGTTATCTTTATCCAAAGTAGGTCGAAGAGCTACGTTAAACGCATCACGTCCGTCTGCCAACGCCGCTTCGTCAAAAATAATTAAATCGTAACTACGTCCTACACAGGAATCAACCTGGTTTACTGAACCCATTCGAACTGTGGAGCCATTACTAAGCTCAATGACCTTGTCTTTTGCGTTGTCTTTTGACACTTCTAAATCAAAGTGTTTAATAAGATTTCTTTGTAAGTCGAAAGAAATCTGAGACAGCGAGTAATTGGGAGACATGATTAAAATGTTGGAGTTGGGCACTAATGATACTAGCTGCCCAATTATGTTTGCGATATATGTTTTGCCTTGCCGCCTTGAAACTGCTGCACAGACAAATCTGTACTTAGGATTATTAATCGCATTTATGATTGCTACCTGAGAGGGTAAGGGTGTAACGCCTAACAGATTCAGGTAAGGATCTGTGGGCAACTTTAAGAAGCGTGTCTCAGATTGTAAATCTAGTATCTCATCGGGAGATACATCTGCTCGACTAACTTGAATAGCCATAACTTAGTCCTGTTTTTGATCTTCAAGAACTTCTTCATTTCGCTCAATCCAATCTTCAGAGTCTGTGTTTTCATCGCCTTGTGTTGCTTGACGATAGTAAATAATAATTTCTTTTTGCTGCCCTATGTAGCGTTTTAGCTCTTGTAGATTATACGCCATGTTTTCGTAGTCTTGGGGCGTAATCCCAAAAACAACATAGGTGCCTCCCTGCATTTTTTCAAGTCTTTTTACTTGTTCTTCGAAATTCTTTTCTGTAAGTACAAAAAACTCTACATCTTGCAAGTCAATTGCTTTTGGTAACGGAGGTTGATATATTTCAAGAGTTCTGTACTCCGTTACTGTTTTAATGATTGGCTCTGGAGCCGGAAGAGGTTGCGGTTGTAGTAGCGAGCATCCTCCGAGTGATAATAATAGTACACTACTGAGAATCCGCATTTTCTACCTCCTGACTTGCCTCTTCGATGGAACGGAATACTGCTTCTGTTCCTCGGTTAATTCGTGGCTCAATAAGTCCTGGCTTTGCTCTCGCAAGACGAGTCATATCATGACGTTTGAAAATAGATAAGTATCCATCCATTTCTTGCTGCATCGCGTTATTCTTTTCTGTCAGATCTCCTACGGCTTTTAGCTGAGATTGTAAATTTTGTTCTGATCTTTCTCTCGCCGCTGCTTCTCGTTCAAAAGCGGTCTCAAGTCGCATTGCGTTTTCTTTCAGTGTAACAGCATTTGATTCTAGTCGAGCGATTACTGCGTCTTTTTGGCTTACCACTGTTGTGTGGTACATATACCCACCTCCGGCGAGTACAATTAGTAGTGGCAGCATTTTTAACATTGCGAACATTATTTTACCTTCTTAATTTGAAAGTTAAACGCATCTTGCGTTCTTAACTCAAAAGGCTCTCCAGATGTGAGTCGACCTTTTAAGTGAGTTGGCTCACATTTTTCAAGCCATTTAAAATTGTAGTATGTTTTCTTTACTGGGTCGATCCAGATAGTAACCTCCCACTCGTTAAAGAAAAAACTAACAATCCACCGTAGCGGCCAGGATACAATTCTCAATAAAGTTTTCCCAGCGCTTTTCAATTTCTTCTCGCTCTTTGTAAGTAGCATATAATGCATCCTTTTGGCTATCCGGTACAGTGTGGTACTCTATCCACTCTTCCGGCGTCATAAATTTCTTTTTTGGATATGAGAAGTGTAGTTCAAAAGTATAATACTCAAATCCAGTAACAAGATCTTCGTGTGTCTCAATATTTGGAGACATTGCGACACAGCCGCTCAAAAATAATAAAGGTATTATTTTTTGCCAGACCATGCTTGTGCTCCAAAGAACGCTGCAACAATACCAGCAACAGAAACAAAGTATACCGCTGCCATATCTCCAAGAATAGTAGCGGCTTGGTGCAAATTAAAAATTTCTGTAGCCATTACCACTGCAGGATAAAGTAACATACCTGCAAGCGCAAACCAAGTCATCTTTCGTTGTGCATCTCGCATGGCATCTGCATCTTCTAGCTCCTTACGTTTGAACTCAAGATACATTGCTCGTTCTTCATCATCTACTTTATTATCACCATTTATATCTGCAGGGTGATAGCCTGCAGATTTCATTTCTTCTTCAGACATTACCATTTTACCTTATCTGCCCAGTAAGCTGCGGACATCTTGCCTTTTGCAATATTTTTTGCGTGACGAGCTTTAAAACTCTTGCGCTTTGCTTTCATTGCTGCACTTTCGCCCTTCTTTGGCTTCCCTGCGGTCTTTGCACCTTTCTGCCCAAATCGAATCGTTTTGATTTTGTCACCTACCTTTGCTACGACAATATGGGACTTCTTTGGGTGGCCTGGAGTACGACGAGGCTTGTTGTACCCTTTTACCCTTGCACGTGCTAAGCGCGGATCTTTTTTTCGAGTTCTCCTCTTTTTCATACGGTATATTCTGTTTGATGGACACTAGTAGTTGACTCCAGTTTTCCATTCTTGTCGTATACAGTAACTTCATAAGTGGTAGCTGTTACCATTAACTCTCCAGGATCTCTTCCTTCTCTAGTTTTGTATTCGACGTGTTTTGAAGTATAACTTACAGGTACTGATGCAGAAACAGGTGCAACACTATCCATTATTTCTTTTTCCTGCCACCTCTCTTCTTTTTTCGAGCAAAGGTTTTAACCATGGTGGGCTTACCTCCGGGGTTGCCTGCTGCTCTTTTACGACGAATAGCTGATCTTTTTTGCGCTTTTGTCATACGAGCTGCTTTGGAAGCGGGAACGCATTTAGGGTACTTGCCTTTTTTAGAGGTCTTACGCCCGCAAGGCATATACCCCCCGCCCTTCTTGGGACGGGAGATATCTACCCATTTTTCTTTGAACCACTTAGTGAGTCCACCTTTTGGTTTAGCCATTACGCCTTACCAGGACCCCACTTGCCCCAAGCCCAGTGGCCTGCGGCTCCAATTACTACACCAATAATAAACTCTATCATGATTTTCCCATGCGGTATCTACCGCCTCTGGCTTTATAAGTTTTTACTAGCCATCCGTTTGCGTATGCCGAAGGATAAACTTTAAACTTCCGCTTGGCTTCGGCTTTTACTCGTGCATACAGCTTTTTATTAGTAGGCACTGGCTTCTTTCGGCGAGCCCTACCTTTTCTTTTTGCCGGCACGTTTACGATTTTTACTGTTAGTGGGGCAAGGTTTACCGTCATGCATTATTTTTTACCCCGCTTTTTACGAAGAAGTGCCTTTTGTAGTGCTTTTGGCAATTTCTTTTGCTTGGCTGTTAGGCCCATGGACTTTTTCTTTTTACCACCCTTTTTCTTTTTTCGCTTACCATAATGACCTGGCATTGGTTTCCTCTGCGATTAAATCGTCTTCGAAACGATCTAGTTCGTCTTTGTCTTGATCTGCTATTGCTTCTTCAAGACTCTGATACTCCTTTGCTTCAGGAGCTGGTGGAGCAGACATTTCAATGCCTGCCGCTGCATAAGCCTCTTCTTTAGAGTCGTAAACTCTTTGAACTCCAGGTTTTATCAACCAAACCCATTTTCCATTTTGTTCAACAACTTCCATAATTACTCCATCAAGAGTGAAACTATCACGCCTGCAAGAAACAGTATCATGCTTCCTGCGCCCATAATTAAACGACTTTCCATTCGCTTAATACTTTCTTCAATATCCATGAGACGGTTAAAAGTAGTCTTCCAACGTTCTTCGCATTGCGCTTCATGTTGCGACATCTCAATTTCAATCTCTCGTACTCTATCTTCTATATCACTCATTTTAATGCCGCCAATACTAAAAACAGGAGGGGTACCACTACCATAGCTCCACAGATTACATAAAATGTTGCCAGTGCGAGTTCAGCCATTTCTTTTCTTTTTCTTGCTGCTTCTCGAGCCGCTTCTTCTCTCGCTTCTTTTGCTTCTTTTTGAAATTGTAACCAATCGTCCCACATTCCAGGGCGACCAGCATAAATCATCTGCTCTCGCAAATGCTGCTCCATTTCGTTAATTTTTTCAAGTTCCATGAAAGCCTGTAAATCGCTACGATAGCCATTTTTATTTGCTTTCTTTTGGAGTTCGGTTTTAGAATCAAAGAAGCGGGTAACCTGTGCTCCGACTTCATATATTTCTTTACCGTTTCCAATTGCGCCTTTAATAACTTGAAACGCTGCATTTGCTGCTGCAAGCTCTGCAAGCATGGTAGTTTCTCTAGGTTAACCCTCCTTGAGAAGTTTTTCCATCAGCTTGCCATAATTGCCTTGGCCGAACGGTAAACCCTCACTATTAATCTGAACGTTGTTTTGAGTTTTAATATTCGAAGTCTCTGCCTTTACTAGCTCGGCTTGTGCTTTGATTTCATCCATACGCATTTTATGTGCCATCTGTAGTAAGTCAGCTAAGTCTTTTGAAGAATAAACTCCAGTTTCTTGTGCTTCTTCTAGCTTACTCTGAATCATTTCATCCAGCACTGTTGCAATATTGTTTTTGTTTCTATAACCCATGTCCAAGTAAACAGTATCAATATACTTTTTTACTTCGCGTTTATTAAGTACATCAACCACTTTGTTTTCTGGAATGCCCATAAACTCACAAACTGCACGAATATTACCAAATTGTAAATAGCAGTTTGCAACGTCTAGCCCTTCTGGGGATATTGTAGTTACTTCTTTACCCATCTGGGATGTACTCCTCTATTCTTACTATAGTGGTTTTAATTATATCTTTATGCGTGCCGTCAGGCTGTTTTACAATTACGCGATCGCTGGACCCGTTGTTGCAATTTTCCGGCATAGTTCCGAAAACTTCCAGGATCGCTCCACTTTTCCAGTGTTTATAAGTTACTTTTAACATATGGGTTTTTTGATTTGTATCCTCCAATTATATGTTAGAGGGGGTGGATTGTCAAGATTTATTTTTCTTAGGTAAACATTACCACTCACTAACTAAGTCTTCTTTTACCCCTTTAAAAACACCTTCATAGATTGGTACTCCTGGAGCGCGGTGAGGGTGGTGTACTTCAAACGGTACTGAGTTTTTTAAATAAGCACAGTAAAAAGAAAAACACAAAGACGGCCTTTTATCGTAAATACTACATTTTTTATTCTTGTAAAAAACACATCTACCATTTTCGGCTATACGCATTGCAGGGTAAGCAGTAGGATCTTGATGTCCTTCAGAGTCTGGAAATCGTTTACTTCCTTCTTCGAAATTCATAAATATATCATCGTATGTTAAGTCAGGAAACTTTTTTAATACTTCTTCTGTGTCTTCTATTGGACCTATAACCCAGTCTTTACCTTTTACGTTACAGCATTCTCCATGAGCCCCCTCTACTCCACCGCAAGAAGTCCCACATAAATCTAAAATTACGTCTTTATTTTCTGTAGTCTTTGCAATTATATCCATTAGTAAGGAGCGCTCCAACCGGAAGGAAGAGCAGCGCTGTAGTCTGTAGTGCTGTTACCATTTGAGTCTGTACTATTATAAATTATTTTTCCTAACAAAACGTCTCCTCGATATCTTCCCCAACCTTGACTACCCACCACATTACTCCACTTTACTTCAGTTGACCTAAAGCGAGGCCCAACACACCATCGAGTATCTGGAGTTGTGGCGGTCGTTCCTGTTGAAGTACTAGAAAACCTTCTCATAAACGGAGTCAGTTCTACGTACATGTCTTCGTCTGTATTCATTGTTTGATCTTCGCCTAAATACGTGTTTGTACCGTCAAATGGAGGCGTATACGTTGCAAGTATTCTAAATACATCATTTGTTGATATTTTTCTAGTATCGAATACTTCGGTTCCGTCTGCTTTTTGAATTCTTAATCCATAATTTTGAGAGTTAAAAACATTTAAGTTTTTTGTTGGACTAAGTATTACAAACTTTGTAGTCTTTGCGGTCCAAACGGTGCTAACTTGAGTGGTGCTTTTTTTTGTATTACTGGTATACGATGCCCCGCCTTGATAAAATCTTACAATATTTGTATCTGTGTCTAAAGTTGCATTTAAAGCATTTCTATTTGTTGTGCTTCCACTTTGTGCATGTGCAAATACTAAGCAGTCTCCGGCAGGAATTTCCACGGAGGTTGCTTCTCCAATATTTGCAATTATAAATGGACTAAGACTGCCGTCTGCATCTGTAATTAAAAAAGAACCATTTGAATCTGATCCTGTTATTTCTACTCCATATGCCATTACGCTACCCTCGCTGCAATTACCAATATCTCTACACTTGGTTCCACAATGTCACTGTTTGAATTTGTTACAGTAAATCCTGTAGATGTTTTACTTACACTTATGCCGCCATAGAAATTTTGATAGGCAGGCCCTGAAATATAGCTTGGCATTGCTGCAACTACTTTTACTTTAGTGTCATCATTTGCATCTGCGCAAGTATAACTTTTACTAGTACCGTTATCTAAATCTAATAACTCATATACAACAATATTCGACTGCCTTACATTACTGCCCCATACAACTGTTTCTCCATCGGGCCCATACACTTCTATGCCGTAGTTTCCTGATCCCGTAGAAGTACCGCCTCCGCCTCCAGTTTGAGTAGTTCCTTCAGCTATGGTTGTAGTAGTCCATGTATCGGTTTCTCCGCCTATATTAAGCTCGGTGTTTGTAGGGGTACTATATGAAAGAGAAGTAGTATGACGAAGAGTAAAAGTATCTCCATTTGAAGCAGTACCGTTTGAGGACGTATATGTGCCCTCATTTTTACTATACTCACCTCCGGTTACAGATACTGTTGTGGAAGTATTTAACCCCGCTATAGTGATTTCAGTTGAAGTTGTTAGTGCTCCTAGAGGCTGATTCGTTGCATCTGTAAACGAAAAAGCATCTGGAACAGTATCTGCCGCTAGAGTTGTTGTTCTAAAAGTATCGTCTTTATTTCCAATTGTTAAAGTAGTGTCAGTATTTGTACTAAAACTTCCGGAGGAAGTGTGACGAACACTAAAAGTGTCTCCATTAGAAGCAGTGCCATTTGAAGAAGTGTACGATCCAGAGTTTTTACTGTATGTACCTCCAGTTACGGATACTGCGACAGAAGTTCCTGTGCTTAGCCCTCCTACAGTAATTGTACTCGAAGTCTGCGTTGTGCTTCGAGCAACGTTCGTAAAGTCTGTAAAAGAAAAGTCATTTGGTGTAGTGTCTGCAGCGCCTCGTGTAACACTAAAAGTAGCTCCATTTAAATATTCATTTCCGTTGTAGACTTCTACTCTATAATTGCTACTAGAGCCAGATGTAGCGGCAGGAAGACCTGATGTAACACTTACGTTTGTAGTTCCATTGTTTGTAGTAATATTAAAAGTTTTTACTACAGTATTTGTGGAAGTATTTCGTATACGAGCAGCTACAGTGTTTGTTCCGCTCCAGTTGGAAATTACTCCAACAGTAAACGAAGTTGCTGAGTACGAAATGTCAATCGTACTGTCACTAATACTAGTGCCATGTTCATCGTCATAGAGTGTAAAGTCTGCGGAGTCAAGAGAAGCCCCTCCGTTCCAGCCTGCAGAGGTATCTGTACCTTCTCGAAGCAACCAGGTAAAACTCTCCCCTTGATAACCAATCTCTGAAGCAGACTGGTTTGCGACACTCATTGTAAAGTCTGCAGTGCTTGTTCCAGTCCAAGTTTTGGTAACAGGACTAATACTGTCAGGAGAGTCTCCGCTGTTTCGGAAAAGTTTTAAGTGGTATCCGCCAGAAGGGCTTGTACTTATGTTTTGTACTGTAAGCGATCCGCCTTCTGTAATTGTGTCCGTGCTGAGATCAAAACTTCCAGTAGGAGTAGTCGATGTATCATTAATTGTAAACGTATCTGTTGCTACAATTGTGCCGCCTTGGCTACCAGTGCGTACTCTTATAGTTCCTGTCTCTGCTCCTTCGGTAGTTTGATCAGCAGTAGGTGTTACATCAAACTGTCCTGTATTATTTGTAATTTCTACCGTGCCGGTTGCAGTATTGAAATCTGTGGCATCAACTAATGACCAGTAGAGATCGGTTCCATTTGTTACATTTGTGGTAGAAACTGTGAAAGTTCCTGTGGACCCTTCATTAATCGAAGAAGGTCCGGACACACTATATGTTGGTGCTGGAGTAGTTGAAGTATCATTAATTGTAACAGTTGCATCAGAGCCTACTTGATTTGAGTAGGAAGAATCGGTAAAAACCTGTCCTCTAAAATACTCTGTGCCTTCTGTCGTATTGTCTGCAGTAACAGTTGTCGTAAAAGTTGCTTGACCATTTGAGTCTACTGTATCTGAGCCTGTTAGAGGACTATAGTCCGAATTTCCAGCACTGCTTCCAGAAGGAACACCTACGGCTCTAAAATAAAGTGTTGTACCTTGAGCAACATTTGTTGTGCTTACAGTAAATGTTACACTACTTCCTTCATTGACAGTAGTAGGACTAGCAGCAAGACTATATGTAGGAGTCGCCGCAGCTTCTCGTGTAATTGTAAATGAGTTTGATTGTCCAGTAGTATTTATCCAAAAGCCGCTTTCATTTTCTGTGTCAGATACATAACCACCAGAAACCTGTAATTGATAAGTTGCATTGTTTCCTGCCGGAGGTAATTCGTTATTTGAATAATCAATTGTAAAAGACCCGTTTCCAACTCGAGAATCAATTACAGTCCCCGTACCTCCTCCACTTGCTATTGTTCCAGAAGTTTTAATTAATCTGTATTTTTGGTTGCTACTTGCATTACTAATACTAAAAGTATCGTCACTAGTGCTTGAAGCAGTAATAGTTCTGTTTCCAGAAGGAGAAGTAGTATGCCCTGTATTTACATCTAAAATTACTTCTATGGCTACGTCCGTTCCGGTTGTGGTGCTACCAAAAGGGTTTGTGTTGGTTGCCCAACTCCATGTAGTTCTATCGGTAGAGCTATTATAACTATAGCTTGCTGAACTTCTTGTAAAAGTAGTTGTACCAATTTTTAATTCTGTCCAGATAAAAGCAGAATTAGATCTATTTCCATCTAAAGTAAAGTATAGAGTATCTGTGCTTGTGTCAGACCAATATATTTCTTTTATATCTGTGCTAGTGCTATACAGGTAAGAAGTAGTTGTATTTGAAGAACCATTGGTGGTTTCACTTAATGTACCAAAGCTTCCATAAGTTCCTCCAATATTTCGGAAACCGTATAAAGCAAAGCCAGGCCCGCCCGCAGAGCTTAAGTCAACAAATTTTGTTACAAGTTTTACGTCAGCCACGGTTTATCTAATCCTTCTATAATTTTTTCATCAGAAAGAGTTTGGGCGCCGTCGGAGTTCAAGAGAACTTCGACTACTCCCTGTTCCACCCCCTCTTTTAACCACGTACCAGTTTTGTACTGCTCTTCAATATTTTCAAAAGCAGTCTGACGAGTTACAGTTGTTGTCCAGTTAAGTGTAATAGCCATAAATTTTTCTCCAATTGTTTGAAGTATATTTCAATTGGGCTGCTTTGTCAAGTTTTCTTTTTCTTTGGTTTCGAAAAGACCCCAAGTTGTACGTGTGGGGGTGCCCGCGCGAAAAAATTTTGTCAAGGTCTGCTAACCGCCCCCCTTACGC
>Ga0213860_10000423_pt1 | contig 16929 bp, 12 predicted proteins | sample PICome_3_FD_160118 | JGI IMG/M metagenome (GOLD analysis project Ga0213860, IMG submission 160118) | Coastal seawater microbial communities near Pivers Island, North Carolina, United States - PICO550 | ecosystem: Environmental > Aquatic > Marine > Coastal | place: USA: North Carolina...
TAGCGGCAAAAATAAAATTCCATATAAACTGAGGGACCCTGCAGTGTTCTGTTTGTGCTATTGATGCTGTGTGCTGTTCTGGCTCTTGGGTTACTGCAGTGTGGGCCCTCGGGGCCTTGTTATTGTTGGAAGTAGTAGATTTCTTTAGCAACTATGTCGGACTATAAAGTTGCTCTGCAAAGACAGGGTTACTACTAAATGAGTTATTGTACTTTATATCATGGGACAAGCATCATCCTAACACAACAAAATATCCAGGTAGAGATTCAATCCAGACTTGGCCTGTATGGTGCAAATACTAAATATGCAATTCTTCGAGGTACTTCGTTTCGTAATTCATTTCTTTTGGCCGGCATATCAAAATTAGGTTCGTTTGTCCTGTGGTAATCTTCATCATCCAAATAATCCAAAATTATCAATTCATCACGTTCATGTGGATACTTGTTTTTTATTTTTGCCTTGTATTGTGGTATAATGCATCTAGCCTTCTTGCTATCAAATCCCGATTGTTGAATTATCTTTTCAACCAACCTGTTCCCTAGAGCATTATCAGCTAGGCCTAATTCCCGACGCAGTTCCATCACCAACATCTGGTGTATATCTTCTTCTTCTTTGGATGTGTACACTCGGAACGGAATAGTACTGTCTTTCATTACTGTTACTGCGGTGGTATCTCCTTGACCCTCTTCCATGAGTCCATGGCTTGACGTCGGACTGCTTCTGCAGCTATTCGATCAATACTTATCGCTATACTCAAAATTTCGTTCATGACGGAATTTTGTCCCTCTTACTAGCACCCATTTAAAATAATTTCAGAAATCCAGCGCGTCACCATCCAGGTAGAGCATAATCAGAAAGTTCTATGGCCGTTGGATAAGAGGATAGAGAGGACTATGTCCCTCCTACCCAGTATGAGCTATTCCTCTAGGCTCATCCATACCACTGCTTTTAAAAATGTCTGTTTGGCATTCGTCGGTGGTTCACAAACGATCTCCTGTAAATTCACCTGTTTCACCTGATGCCTTACTTAAATTATTTGATAAGTTGAATGTGGTCATTTCACGCGGGCATAAGCACTGTACCAACACCAAGAATGTTAACTTCGCCTGTGTCTTCGCTACAGCCGCTGCTTGGACAGAGGGCAAGTCATGTGAGGGATTTTTCGATATGGGTGGCTTGATAATTTCGACCTCACTCGCTGAAAAATGGTATAGTCGACAGCAGATATTATTGGATACAGATTTCTGGAATTTGTGGGACACCATTGTAATGTGTAGCGGCTGGGGTGTTGTGGAGATATCATCATTTCAGTCCCTTTACAATATCAGTGCCGACAAATGCAAATCTATCATTCCAATATTACCGACTCTAGATGTTGTAGAGGTTGGACTTGCAATCGATCCTTTGTCGTATCATTCAACCGGATTTAGCTTCTTTGGCGATATTCTGAGCTTGTTTAGATACTTCATCGCAAACAATGTTTGGGGGATCGGTTCGAAGATGGTCCTTTCCAACAAAAACACCTCTCGTTACCTCGACTATCAGTTTGCATTATTGGATATAATGATCAATCGCTATTCAAAGCCGAGTGATGTTCTTGGGGTATTGTTGGACTTAAATGAATGGGGTGTTTGCGCCTCATCATTGTCTTCGTACCCAGTGGACACCGATGATTGTAATTCGAAAGTGACAATAATGATGATGGTGATGCGTTCTTCTCTTATGTTCTCGCACACTTCACGGCGCTGCCAGAATATTAATAAGTACTTAAATGTTAATCTAATGTGACATATATCTCCTGTGTTTACACTGTGAATGCCTACAAATTTCCAACCTTATTCGTAACTTCACGTAAAATCGGAAAACAGGTTCTCTTTGCAATCGAAGTATAGAGAATGCAAGGCATTCATATCGGCATCGTTGTCTTCCAGAATCAAATACCCCATGACCTTCACTTGACCACTTTCATTTACATAAGTCGACATGTGAACACTTATGTTCGGCGGCATTGGTGCATCAAATTGATAGAATCGCTCCATGTCCCTGTGATTCTCATCATCGTTCAAACATCGCACCTCCTCTTTTGTACTACCATCGTTTTGTGTCATGCTAGTGTGCAGGAGAAATCGTTGTGGGAGCATCTGTGATCGGACAAAGGTTTCCAAGGAACGAAGTTGATCTTCATAACCATCACCTACGTCTTCGAGTTGGTCATGATGAAAATCAATTTCATTGTGTCTATCCTGAACATCTGCGTTGGGCTTTTCCATTTTGATGTGCTGAAATATATCGTGGAGGAGGAGAAAGGTCTCGTTTCTCAATCTTCTCCCTGTCCCCATAATTCGATTTCGAACGTCATTGATCTGTGGGAATAAAGTTGTAGTATCATCACTTGAAAGACGCAAAGAAGAACGTAGCGAGTTATAAACACTCATTTGTATGTAAACACAAACAAACTTCTTCGCAATTTAAACTTGATTCTATTGCACTCACTCCATATCATCATCAATTTCTCCACTATCTTCCCCCTCGCCAGCGTTCTCCGCGTTCAGGAATATCGAGCGAAGTTCCTCGTACTTTGGATCTTCTTCAATATGTTGCAGTAGGATTAAAATCGACTGGTGAATACCTGACTTTGTCCCTTCGCCTAACCCAGCCTTGTATTCGTCAATAACTGAACTAATGGACGTTTGTCCGGTTGCTATCGTCGAAGTATCTCTGTCATCGGGTGGACCACCGTCGCTCATCTCTGCTGGAGCACCCCCACTACTTTCAGTATTTACAGCGGATTCTCTGTTCATATCGTTTCCTGCTTTGTTATCTTGCCCCGACTTCTCACCAGTGGCATTAGGGGTCACAACAACTCTCATCTGCTTCCTGGGGCGATGTCCAGGAGATGCCGTGTCATCCTCCGATCGGGCTTTTGTTCTCTTCCTCTGATGCATCTTCTTCCTTGAAGTGCCACTGTCAGCTACCACGTCTTCAGGGAATACGGTGATTTCCAAGCCCAATGAACTCTTCTTTGAACAATTCTCTTCGGAGTTGTTGGCAACAGGGATAAAGATCGATTCAGCAATCCTGAGAAGAGCATCTGTATTCAACAACCTTGGAGAATTTAATGCGATAGGTACGGGCTCTTCATCAAAAATGTCGTCATCGTCATTTTCTTTCGAATACACCAAAGTCTTTCGTTTATTCCCCTTGTTGTTACGAGATCCGAACTTATTTCGCCCCCATAGCCACGTGCCATATTCAATGGAACCATCCCTGTCCAATTTACCATTGCGTTCTTGAAGGAAAATCTTTCTGGCCAAATCAATGACATAGATTCGTATCATTTCTAAAAGTAAATTTCCTCCTCCACTATCAACGAGCGAGGCATTCTTTCCAACAAGAAAGTTCCAACCTTTTGCTTGGAGTAAAAAGCTATCCTGAAACTTCCTCCTCGATTTCAGATCTCCGAGCCCTTGATAAGTTGCTTGCTCGATATCTTGTCTCGCTGCACCATATAATTCATGTGTCATGGATGGCGATTGAAACAAATCCTGGATAGATTTGATCGACGTAAACTGTCCTGGAGTAACACCCCCTCTTACTCGTGGAGAGTAGCCGAATGCATCAATCATTCGAATTAAGTTTTCTACGTTGTTGAAATAGAGCATATTTCTAAGGAACGAGGCATCAGTCTGAGTGGTTTTCAGCCCTTCAGGATCCGAATTCTTCAATATGACGTACTGCAAATTCGTGAGGATGAGAGTTAATCCCAGATGAGATCCTTTTGGTGTAGGAGAATGATGCAAAATCAGAGTTAGATTTTGTTTGTAAACAATCACAATCAACGAGAGACAAGTAACTTACTCAATCCATTCCAGAAGGGAGTCATATCCTTTCTCCCTCTAGCGAAGTCATCAAGAAAATCCAGCACCATTTTCTTCCTTCCATAAATACTCCCGACAATATAAAACGCGTTCATTAGAATGCCTGCAGCTAAATAACGACTAGATTCATGCCCAAGTCTAGTACCTGTAACACTTTCGTCATCCGGTAAGCCTGTATCAGGGTCACTACTCAGGTTGAAATAGCCACACTCTGCACATTTTCGAAGGAAATTTTCGATGGTTTTATTATCGAATCCTGCGCAACCAAGACACAAGCGAAATATCTTGCTGCCTACGACAAGCAGATTGATTTCGATAACATCAAAATCTGATTTCTTCCCTTGTAACAACATTTTGAACGTTTCGTGAAATGGAAATTCGATACGTTCCTGACCATCTTGAAACCACACAGTTGGTTTTTTGACAGCAACAAGACAGGATACCACTTTTCCTATCTCAGTTACGTTACCTTCGTGCTTCATTTTGATTTCAACAACATTACCTTCGCTGTCCAATGCGTTGAAATGATTAGCTCTTGATACACCTTTCTTCCCAGGCAGATTGAGCGTTGGTACCTGATTCATAACACCGCAATCCCCACCAAATCCATCGTATAGAATCTCGCTGCCTACCTGAAAAGGGGTCTGGTCAGATGAGTTCAGCTTCGATTTTGAATACGATGCACTTGATCGGCGGCACAACCCAAGCGTTTTGTCTATTGGTTCACGGTTACTGTTCGGGCGAAGCGGAATTGAAATCACTCCCGTCATGATGGTGCTCACACAGGGATCCAGCCCCTTCATTATCACCTCAGTCTCCTCGTACCTTGTTGTACGTCCTTCGACGTGGAGAACATTTTGGTCAATACCATTGACTGCAGCTTGCAGATACTCAACAGACAGCATTTCACCCGGAGAAGGATCCTTCTCCGTTTGAATAATTGAAAGCGGATGACACTTCAAACGAGCCCAAGTGAAGAGTGCAGCTTGGAGTCGATGATTCGCTTCTTCGTTCGATATCATCAGTGTGCACACACGATGAAATCTCTCCTTGAAAACCATGAATATGAAGAAACTGTCTTTGCCGTCGAGCTTGCTTTCATCAGCTTCACTCCAAACAAATTTCTTCTTGAATCCCATGGAGTTGAATTTTTCTGTGAAAGCAATCCGACCTTCTTTGGTCGAGACTCGGTTCGATAACAACGAGTTTAACTCCAAGGGGGACAATTTACGAAGGGTGCAAATATCATCACTATCCGCAAAGGGAACGCAACAAGGCCCCGGTTTCTTAACGACTCCATTCATACCGCTGATAGCGTCTACGAGTATAGTATCTGTGGAAGAATTCTGTAAGTGGTATTCGAAAGTGAAAAGGAAGCCAGAGCAGAGAGTGAGTAAGTGCCCAAAGAAACGTGACAAACGAAAAATTATCCATGACATATGCGAGTACCGGATACAAAAAATCGTTATTCACGGAAAATTAAGTAAGTATGAGATTCAACCCCCCAGAAAAGAGAGATACACACTTACCGGATCTTCGGGTTTACAGCGAATTGGAGAGTCATCTTCTGGGCGATTGCTGAAAATGACAGAGAAGCTGGAGCTTCCGAGCTGAAAGGCTTCTGCATGAACATAGTTCAGAGGATTACCGGTCAGGACATTCTGAATCAATGAAGTGATTTCACTGGACACAGGGTTGTTGTTAACGTTGAGTGCGTAGACATGACCATTCTTTACATACGCAAAGAGCAACAGGTTCGATACCTCAGCAGTCATGTTTCGAAGTACGCCCAGATTTCCCTTATCCTCGGCACTACCAGTATGACCATCGGTTGGGCGGGTAGATACATTGGACATAGGATCGTGAGCTGTGTCGCCTACGGGTTGTGTAGTCGTAGCGACTGCAGCTGCAGCTGCAGCTGTCGCGCTGCCTTGCGTCCCCGCGGCAGGTGGTGGTGGTGGTGGTGGTAAAGATGCTGCCACCGCAGCGTCGCGCCTTGTATTAGTCATCGTGTTTACAATCTTCTTGTGATCGAATTATGGGAAGAGTACACTCTAACGCATCAAGGAAAGATACTTCTGCACTTGCTTGATCGAAGGAAGATATCGGCACTTTGTCAGACGTTGGGCAAATCTTGTGCCCGAAATTTGGGATCGTCATCATGATTTATTGCGTCATCATCCTAACTTCAATGTGAGTATATACCAGAATTTTGCATCGTCATCATCACTTCTCTCTTCTCCTTTCCATTCTCCTCTCTCCTCCCCACTAACTTTGGCTGTGATTCGGCGTAGGGAGGAGGGAGGCAACAATTTCCGTTTCATCTCGGAAGCAATGACAATCCAGATTCTACCAAAGATATCTTTTCTACTTCCGGAAGAAGAACCAATGCAAATGAAAATGCAGCAATGACAGCAGTAAGAATTCGAGCGACTCTGCAACGACGAATTCACTCTGCTCATAATTTTTTCATGAAAACAAAAGTGTATCAAACTCACGTTCTTCCCATTATCCGAAATCAAATACACAATGAAGATCGCCCAACGCAACATTACTTCCAAGGCCAACACCGATGGCAAAGGTTTCCGCATCTCAAAGAACAAACTCGTTCCTCCACAAGTCACCGATGTTGATTGGGCTTCGGCCAATCCGTCATTCTTCACCATGCTTGCTCAGGCAAAGCTCGAATCGAAAGGGAAAACAGGCAAGCTTCCTACATCGAAAGCCGCGATCTACAAGATTGCGCTGGCTCTCTACGCTCCCAAGGACTTGGCATTTATTTTGCAAGGAATCGGCTACACTACCCGTCCGTTCCCAAAATCCAAATCATCCCTGATTAACAAAATCGTTTCTGTTTTGAACGATAATGAGCACCTCTCTAACAATCATGACGAAGGATCTGACAAAAACGAAGTCAATTCTGTATCATTGATGCCATCATCCCCCACTACCGAAAGCAACGTTGCTGCTGAATGCAACAACGACGAAACTGAGTAAGTAGTGATCTACTAACAGAAAAAGGAAGAAGAGACAAGAAAACTCACGTGCGTACCAAATATTTAACTCACTCATTTTTTCGTTTGTCACCAAATATTATTCCACACAGACTGCCTCAAGCATGTGACGATCTCATTGGACCCGGTTGGACTTTCTTCGAGGTGAAACGCAAGAATGGTAGCGGAAGAGTTGATAAGTACTATCGCTCACCTGCCGGGGATGATCAGGTCACATTGAGATCCCTCTCTTCTGCTAAACGTCATCATCAAAAAATGTTGTCTCAGACGAAAGAGAAAGATTTTTCGTTGAACGACACTTCCATTGATAAGGCATCTGTATTCACCCCAAGCAAGTCCAGTACAGCCTCTGATTCTCCTGTGGACACTGACTCGCCTATTGAACCATCTAAAGGTGAAGACGGCGGTCTCTTCGACAGCGACAGCGACAGCTCTGTATCTTTGGTGGTCTCGAAGTCTGCCGATACGGATAGCAACATGTCAATCGATAGCGATAGCGAATCTTCATCTTTGTCGTACAATTGTTCGTTGTACAACGAACCAAATGAAGCAGCAACAAAGTACGACAAATTGTCATCTGATTGGCTGAAAAAGTATCACCTCTCTGAGGATGGTAACCCAAGTAGCATTCTGAATGCAGTAGCACACGCATTGACACTCAGTGATTCGAATGGTGCTTCGAACTTGACCACGACAAAAAGTCTCGTTAAGTTCGTGAAGAACAAGATCACCAAGAAGACCACTGTTCCACTCAGCTTGCTCCAAGGGAAAGCTATCCACGATCTGGTGACTACCTTCGATAGCGAAAAGCAGCCCAGCTTGAAAACGGTCAGATGGCATATATCTGCTCTTCATGCTCTAGCAAAGATTCTGGATCGCGACTTCGTTGTAATCTCCCCAGCCCACAAAGGGGAAACAGGTGTCAGGGTAACAAGGATTAGTCATTCCGTTTACCTTGATCTCCAGTTGAGCGACGGTCCTTGGTACTTTCCGACGATCAAAGAGCTTTCGTGGAATGGAGAAGAGTTGGTTCTCCGTGCAATTATCGACTTTGAAACGAAGAACGTTATCGGGTATAAAGCAATCACGCCTGAATTACCCAAAAAAAGTGACGAAGATGTGCTCACAGATGAAGAGGTCAGTAGATTCAGCAAGGGCCCGGACATCATTAAACTTCGTGGCGGTGGAACACAAAAAGCTGAAGACACTTCAGAGTCACCTCCAGCTAAGAATAGCGCATTCACGACCCCGACGAAACGTGTGCGTAATGAAGACAATGACGCACCGGCACCGCCGCGTATTAAAATGAGAGCTGAAAACTATTTCGGTTTGGATAACGAAGGTAAGTTGCATTCCGATCTGCATTTGAAACTACCCTCACCACCAAAAAACACCAACGCGAAGAATGGCAGTGGATGGGGTTCCAATCCATACGTGCTAGAGTCTTTGAAGAAGAAGAAAACATCTCACCCAAAAACACGTAATCACAAAGCTGTACTCGAGATATCATACGGGATCACTGATCTCAAAACAGGTGAAAAGGTATACATTGGGATCATCTCATACATGCCATCACCCTTGTGGTATTTCAGATCACCTGCATTCAATCCAGCGTTTCAACTCTGGCACAAAGTGCACGGGCCGAGGCCAATTGAAGGAGGCACAGCTTCGGTTTACGATTCATGGGAAGATATTCCAATTCGGAGGACCGTTTACGGAGAGAACAGGTACCAGAGACGTGGCCGCATCAGCAATGGCCAGCTCCCTTATCCAGTAATGAAACCAAAGTGTGAAATTCGCATCAATCCGAAGGGCTTCAATATCAAGGTCATCGCCACGAAAATCGACGCAGATTTCAAGTCGATGACTTCTGATGGTACTGTCTTGAGCTCTTTTCTTTTTGATCATCTCGAGGAAAATTCATCTTCAATGCTCAACAACTTTCTAGCCGGGCAATACCGGAAGGGAAACGAAAAAAATCTGCCTTTCGAAGACGAGAATGAATTGAGAGGTGTTTTCAAACAAGATATCGAAGACGGTTTTCAACACGGCTTCTCTCGTATCGAGCACTGCATCCATCTCAATAAATATCTCTGTGATTACACCATTCAACAGTTCCTTATGTCACTTGGATATAACAGCTTCGATGAGCTTAAACCCGATGAGCAAGCTTTTATCTACAAAAACGGACACTTTCCCGAGTGGGATGACATCACCGAAGAACCTATGAGTGGCGTCAGCATCGATGCCTAATTGCAGTGTATCAGAGAATAGTTTGCAGGTTGAGATGTTTTCTACCATTTATTTACTCAACGTAACAAGTAAACTCACTTTTTGTTTTACACCACTCGTTTTCTTCTTGCAGACCGACATCTTACTTCACAGATCAAAATCAATTCAGCTCGTCCACATGTCGTGGCTTTCTTGAGTTCGTGGTTCCAAGCAAACATGTCGCATAGCAATCGACATGGAAGACATGGTATACCGCAGAATGAGATCCAAGATCTTGCCACTGAAATCATCGATCGATTTCAGGAAGGGATGGAGTCATTGCTGATTGAGTATATCCCGTCAGGATCAAACGAAAATGTTCAAGTTCCAATTTCGCTTCAGGGTATACTCTGGCTGCAAGGCTTGGATCCAGATCCAACATCCCAAAATTCTCACCAGCATTGCAAACAGTTGGTTTCTGAGATGATGAGGAAAAATACCGCAAGTGTTCAGGAACCATTACGTTCTTCCGAGTATAGACCATTTGTCACCGGAAATGAGCACTGCTTCAGATTGCCATTCCGCACGAGATCGTCCTGTTCACGCCTCTCATCCTGCGACAAGCAATCAACCGAATTGTGTCAAACTGGACGAGGTAGTAGTAGCAATGGCGATTACTTTGAGAAATCTCTGCAAGATATTTTTGCCAAAGGAAGAGGCATAGGCTCGACTATCATCAACGGCACGGATGTTAACACGTTGTTTCCAGGCGAATGGCTGAATGATACTATCGTCAACTTCTGGATGAGGTGGATTAGTGCTCCAAGATCCCCCGACGTCGACGATTTAGCTTCAAAAGTCCATGTCTTTTCCAGTCACTTTCTATCAAGAATCCTTTTGGACGGCTACTCATCCTCTCTAAAACGTTGGGTCCGTAACATCAATATCTTCGACAAAAGTTTGTTGATTTTTCCGTTTTTCGCTGCGAGCCATTGGAGTATTGTTACCGTGTTCAATCCAGCACTGATCAAGCAAACTTCCCGGCATTGGAGCAACACAGCTTACACCAACGATGTTTCGTGCCTAATTCACTTCGACTCACTTGGTCCAAAATCGTCACACGATGGACGTGAAATCGCGTGGGCGATCCGGCTGTTTCTGAACAGTGAATTCGACAGGCACTTCAATAACTCGCTCGACAAGACTTCCAAGCCATTTACCCATAGATGCTTGCCCTTGATTTCGCCAAAGGTCGTGTTGCAAACTAACTCATATGACTGCGGTGTATTCACTTGCCGATATGCTCTAAATGCAATTGAGTTGCTCAGAAAACCGCTTAAAATGCGTGATGTGAAAAACAAGTTGAAGTATTACGTCTCGGAAGATCCCCTATTTGATTTTAACGGTGGTGATATCACGAGGATGAGGATTGAAATACACAATTTGATTGGATGCATCACTGATCTTTATCACAACAACAGAGAAGAGTCATCAGAGGCACATCTTGAGGTGACCGCTGTCGCAGAAGACGAAGGGTCGTCAGACGAAGAAGACGATGTCGTCATCATTACCCAGCACACGGATGACCTGTCCGTCTGCAGTGGGTCGGTTTGGTCATTAGATGATGATGATGTTGACGATGATAGATCATCGATCGAAGAGGACGAAGAGTTGATTTACGACGGTGATTGTGATGAAGGTTAGTGACGCACTCAATTTTTCGTTGATTACGGATATTTGGGCATCTTTCATTTCTCATTTTCCCCTCTTCGCTCACCATTTTTTGATCTCTCTTTTGACACCTATCTATCTCTTACAATACCTCCTCCATGGCATCATCACGGACATATCAGATGATGACTTCATTGCGTTGCAGAATGATCATCCAGAAGAAGAGAGCGGCGACACCAACCTCAACACATTCCTCCAACTTGGAGATATAATAGAATACAGGGATCCATCTCAAAAGTCTTTAGTAAAAAAGGGCGCAATCGTGTCAATCGGAGCGCTGTCATGCAGCCAGAATATCATCGGTTTGGACAATGGTGACTGGTTGCACAAGGGTGTGCACCAAGTCCGAAGGATATCGATCAAGCAATTGGACCACGATGGACACGTACCCAACCCATATCCTGTATGGAAGTGCCTGACGAAGATCATCATTTTCACATACGAGGATGTTTCGGACGGTGGGGAAGACGACGATACAGACGAGGACAAGGTATACAGCTGGGAGGAGGATAGCGCAGCAGCAGCATCAATACCAACACAAACTGACCAATCAGGCCAACTTGATGACGATGATGATGGTGGTGACGATGATAATGAGCATTCGAACAGCTGGACACCTGACAACAGGCGCAAAAGAACGGCCTGTGGGAAGACAATGACCTCTGATTATACACAGAGCAAACGTGTGAAGCGAGAGGACGAGAGACTCGACAGGAGGAGACTGACCGAGAGTTACCTATGTTGGGCTCCCCCCGGTAAAGATTACAATAAGGCAAAGAGGCAAGTCAATGAGCTGTATTTAAAGTCTTTGCAGCTGGGCGAGGTGGACAAGTTTTATGAGAAAAAGATCCACCTTCAAAGGTCGAAGACTACATTCATGAAAGTGGAGAAGGAGTTCAGGAGGTTCTTGGCCAATAGGCAGAAGAGTGACTCGATTATGCTGAAAATCGCAAATTCAGTGGACATTCAGTTCATGGACAACCCCTACCACGGAGTGGTGGGGAGATCGAAGGAAACATACCGCAGCAGACGTACAAAGGAGGAAATCATCAAGTTCGAATTCAAGATGAGAACGCTGCAGGTTACCACGTGCCGTGTCTGCCGGGAGAACAAACTGGCGTTCCCCAAGGGTGTCATTCCCAAAGATAAGCCCAAGACTAGGAGGAATTCGCTGGGTAATCACGTATGCGACCGCTGTAAGCGGAACAAGAGCGAGGAAAGCAACAAATACCTGAAGGAAAACTTGCATCCAATATGGTACGAGCGCGACGACAGCGGGAATTTCAAATATGACAGCAACGGAGAAAAAATAGTGCGGTATGACATACCAGAGGAACTGAAATCTCTGACGATGGCAGAGAAGCTACTGATCAGACGATGCTCGCCGTTGATTCCCTCGCACCACATCAGGAATGGAATTTATGGTATATCTGGCCATTGCGTCACATTTGCACAGGACATCAGCAGCATGTGCACAGAACTCCCTCAGAAGGAGTCAAATATGGTCATATTTGTAAGGAACTTGAGCAATCGGATATCGGGTGCGATGCACACACAGCACTTCAAGGTAAATAAGCAAAAGGTATTACGTGCCCTAGAGTGGCTGAAGATGCACCATGTCGGGTACAAGGACATTATCATTAACAAATCGAACCTGGACTGGATCAAAAAGGGTACCATTTATGATGTGGCAAAGAAATATACCTTGCAAGCCAAGACGAGCAAGCGGGATACTGTACGAGAAGCATCAGAGACTGTTTCGAGCAATCAGTGCGATGGCGACGAGAACGACCTTTCCTTCTCTACGGTTCACCCCAACGCCAGGAGCAATGTACCCACGAAAGAACAAGGAGACATCATTAGGTCATTGGAAGAATCAGCAAAGACATCCAATCAGAAATACGACACGCTTGATTTTCCCCCGGTTGACCCCACCAAACCACTGTGGTAAGTAGCACTACACAGTCTTTATTGCTTTAGTCTTGAGCACCAAATTCTTGCGTCCAAACACACTCACACACTCATGCCCTCACTCTCATGTACATTGCAGCGAGTTCGACTCCACAGAGCAAATCTTTGTTAATGCTTATCCGTGGCTTTTTCCGGGAGGCATTGGTGACACGTACGATCCTAAACGGGGTAAGGTGAAGTCCCTGATTGACTGGGCACAGCATTTGTTGCATTATCACGACGGCCGGTTCCTGAATGACCAAATGTTGGTCTTGTATGTCTTCAACATGCTCCAGCGCCATATTAACAACACGCAAGGGAACTATTTCTACAATAGTGAACACTTCCTCGGCAAGAATCCGCCTACGGTGGAGCAATTACAGGCTCAGATGAGAAGAGGCGACTTCACCTACCTTGGCAAATTGAGGTACCTGGCAAAAGGCATAAGGGGCAGCGACTCTTTCTGGAGGGGTAAGACATCAGAGCTCGAGTCCTGGATAGACCACCATATTGGAGCGGGTCATGGACCGCCAACCCACTTCATCACCCTGAGCTGCGCCGAAAATTGGTGGCCTGACCTTAGGCGGCTCATGGCGGACCTTGAACGGCAGGCGGGCAATTACGACCACGCTAAGAAGCTGCTAGACAACGATTTCAAGGCAATGTGCGCCTCGGCAAAACGGTACAACTTGTTTGTGAACGACTTCTTCATGAAGCGGGCAAAGGTGTTCCTGGATACTGTCGCGAAGAACGCCTTGGGGATCAACCATTACTGGGCTAGAGTCGAATTTGCTCCCGGCCGCGGTCAGATTCACCTGCACCTTCTTGGCATCGGCAAGAACAAGTCCTACCTGTACGATTTCTACCGCGCTAAGACCGAGGAGGAGAAGGCGAAGATAATGGAGAAATACGCAACAAATGTGTTAGATATGACGTCCGACGTTGCAGTAGACGAAGATCACAAGACTGACACTTCTGCTGAATCCGTATCTCCCCTGAAAAGTCGGTTCTGCGAAAGCGTGAGCCACAAAGAGGATGCGAGAATGCTGTGCCAGGAATGCATGGTCCACAAATGCAACTGCTACTGCCTGGGGGACAATTTCAAGTCAGAGCCGAGACAATGTCGAATGGATTTTGGAAAGGAGACCGAGTATGGTATGGAAGACACAGACGGGCGTGAGTTATCAAATACCTCCGTGATCGCTGTTGATCGCAGGGGCATTGAGCACTTTCGCCTGAAAAGGACGAAATCGAGAAAGGTGGTTCAGCACAGCAAGACGCTTTTGGTGGGATGGAGGGGCAACTGCGACGTACAGTTGTTGATTTACAGATCTCATCCGGACAAGCCAGATATCACTGAGATCGAAAATGTGTGCAAATATGTGGTAGCGTACGCCAGCAAGAAGAACCACACCACCAAGGACGAAAAGGAGGCAATCCAAAATATCATAGAGAGGTGAGTCGGTGTGTCCGGGGACTTATTTTTTCGTAATACACGAGATTTTGTACCAATATTCACTACTCATTTTTTCGTAATACACGAGATTTTGTTCCAAAATACTCACTTCCCTTTTACCGTCTCTTCACCATCGCACAGCTCCAGCTCAGCGGACATAAGTGGCGTGAACAGGCTTGTAAAGATGTCTCTGAATTGGATGACGAGCAAGAGACTTATCAGCATCCAGGAGGCAGTGCACGAGATCGATCGGCTAAACCTGACACTTTGCTCGGACGATATCCATTATGTCTCACTCGCGAGCTGCATGAAGCTGCGCAAGTCAACAGATCCGAAACCGACTGACTTGGTGTACAGATATGCGAGCAGAGAAGTCAAATACGAGCACTACTCCCTGAGCCGCTACTTCTACGATGTGTTCATAAAAGAATCATTCATGGTAGACGAAGATAGTGGGAGGGTGAAGGACCGGATCTTGATCGCGAACGGGCTGCAATGCAGGCCATGCTACCCCGTCGACTACAACTACGCAAGGGGCATGCTCATAATGCACAAACCATGGAGTATCCGCAAGCCTCTTGACACAAGGAATAAGCAGGCAACGATAGACACTTTCAAGAAGATGCTAGAAGAAAAGAAAGTGCCATCCAACGTGTGGACTGAGTACATGCGAGCAGTGATGCACGCACAAGAGAAACGCATTGAGGTAATTGCGAAGAAGGGTGTGCTTGTCGCGGATGCGGACATGGAAGAGTTGGATGAGGAGGAGGATATGGAGCAATATTTGCATTGGAAGAATTCAACTTTCCTCGATGATGGACGTGGAAGAAACGACCATTCTACTGGTGAGGTGGTCGACATAGGTACGGAATATGATTGGGCTGAGTCATCGTTTGAGTGTGAGCGTGATATCACCGTCGACGGGGAGATGTACATCCATCAACTTCGAGACGACTGCAGAAAATTGGAGATCACCAACGAAAACAACCTGGCCATACCCAGGAGATCTGACGGGAGCAAGTACTCGGTGGACATCCTCTCGGACGAGCAGAAGATCATCGTCCTCGCAACAATCGACACTGTAGTGAAATTTCTCACAAACCACGAAGATTACGAGCCTCTACGTGCGACGGTGGTGGGATGTGGGGGGTGTGGCAAGTCACTGATAATTAACACAATCATCACCATCATCCGCGAACTCACCAACTGCAACAGCTCGGTCAAGGTGGCTGCGCCATCGGGAGCCGCAGCCCACAACGTCGGCGGATGCACCCTCCACAGGCTCCTCGGAATCAACGTGCAGATACCGTGGCAATCATTGAACAAAGCAAAGAGAGAGATCCTAAACGATAAGCTGAAAGATCTGCTGGTGTTCATGCTGGACGAAAGAAGCATGCTTAGTTCCCACGTCGCATTTGGGGCCGAGGAACACTTGAGGGAGTGCGCGTACAATGGTCACAACGCAAGGGAAAGATGGGGCGGCGTCCCAGTGGTGATATTCTTTGGGGACGACTACCAGCTTCCTCCAGCTGACAAAAGGGGAATCATATATGGCTTCACCAAGTACTACTGCGGCAAGTCGCCCCAAAAAACAGTTTACCGGAGCAAGAACGGGCAGATCTGCGATTACGAGGGCACAAAACTCCTGGCGGAAACGATGACCCAAAAGGTGTTCTTCCTGACCAAAAATTTCAGGACTACGAATACTGAAGACAACGAGTTGTTGAGCAGGCTGCGTGTTGGCAAACCAACACAGGAAGACGCAGATAGGTTGATGGACCTTCACTTAAGGAACTACCCCGACGAGTACGTCGAACAGCTCGAGAATGATCCGAAGTGTCTGTGGGCGTTCGCAAAGAGGGAACCAATGCGCAAGAAGAATACAGAGATGCTAGTGAAAACGCATAAGAGAAACAAAACACCCGTCGCGAGGCTGAAGAGTGTTTTCGAAAGCACGCGCCCAGGATCAACTGCCAATACGGGTCACTTCTACGCAAAGAAAATAATCCACAACTTGGATATCTGCGTCGGAGCGCAGGTTTGCCTGGAAATGGAAAATATCGAACCAAACGCTGGTCTGTACGTTGGTGCGATCGGGAGGGTGGTGGAAATAGTGTATGACAAGTCTGTGGGGCCGAACAGTGAACGGATTGACCATCTGCCGAAGTACGTGGTAGTCGACATTCCCCAGTTCAAACCTCCCGAAGGTGTCCCGGTGTGGGACAAGAAAAACCCAACGGTAAGTGTGATTTTGTATGCCCCAAACGCAAGTGTTCAAGAAAATTTCGCCTCACGCCTACGTGTGCTTACCCTTCGACCACTCCCTCTCATAGCATGTGCCGATAATACCGTTTGCTCTCAGATGCGAAAAGGGCTGCTGCACAGCAACATTCATGCCGATGAAATTGGCACACGCGATCACAATCCACCGCTGCCAAGGGTTAGAGGCCGGCTTCGATGAAGGCGATCGATGGACTCGAATGGTCATGGACCCGTCCGACATTGAGTGGGAACTAAAAAACAACCCCGGCACGCTTTATGTCGCAACTAGCAGGGGAAAGACACTCGGTAGCAGGGGCGGTGAGTGGGGACAACATCCGCGGGACAGCGCAATACATTGGATTAACTTGAGCATTTCAGCCGACAGGATACGCAACTGCGCCAAGAAGAGTAACGGCCAATTCGGTAA
>Ga0213860_10000425_pt1 | contig 16923 bp, 16 predicted proteins | sample PICome_3_FD_160118 | JGI IMG/M metagenome (GOLD analysis project Ga0213860, IMG submission 160118) | Coastal seawater microbial communities near Pivers Island, North Carolina, United States - PICO550 | ecosystem: Environmental > Aquatic > Marine > Coastal | place: USA: North Carolina...
GAATCCCATAGCGAAAGCCAGGGATTCGGAACAAAACTTGAGTTCTCTACGACCGAGAATACAAACAAAGCAGGCGCGGCAGATTTAGCACACACAAATAAAAACATCGTATTTCAAGGCACAACTATCACAACAAGTGATACACTAAAGATTGATGATGATTTAATCGTAACAGGTGACATTGGTAATAATGGTTCAGAAGTAGAGTTTAACGACAATATAAAAGTTAAAGGAAATGTATCAAGCAAGATAACAACTATCGGTGACTTTGATAGTTCTGGTTCTCCATCTTATGCGTTTTCTGGTATTCAGCTTGACGCAGGTGATGTTGCTTGGCCAACTATTGTATTCAAAGAATATGCAGGCACAGATGGCGGTGGTAATAAACCAGTCAATCTATTTACAAATCCAGGCTTTGAAACAGAAGTATTTGGAGGCACACCAGCTTCACCAGCCGCACTTGGTGATGCAAAACGTATTTTAGCAGTCAATGGTAACGCGGCAAATGGCGCAACTCTACCAGGCTTAGCAAACATTCGTTTCCTCGGCCAAACGGTTGGGACTCAATCCGGATCTAACAGAGGGTCGGAGTTTATTTTCCAAACGACACCGGCAAATGAAACAACTATCAGAGAGACATTAAAACTAACTGATGGTAACATTGTTCGTATCGGTGAAAGCGGATATGATAGCGGTCATGGTATTATTGGTGCTCAAGGTGGTGACTTAAAACTTGGTGATAGATTAGATACAAACTCTAATAATATTATCAACAGTGGTGGCGATGTAACAGTAGATGATAATCTAAAAGTCAATACAAACTTAACAGTAGATGGTAATACTATTTTAGGTAATGATGCAACCGCAGATACAGTAACCGTAAATGGTAAAATAACAGCAAATGGTGGTTTAGTTCTAACAAACTTAACAACAGCAGAAGCTAACTATTTCGCAGGCTTAGGTATCATCGATGAAGGTGCAATATCTTATATCAGCGATGGTGATAGCGGATCAAAATGTATAGCTGTATATGATGGGAGTAACTGGAAGCGTATCAGCTTAGGTTCAAACATATCGAGTTCATGATGATTAAAACGGCGAAAACAGAAAGGGCAGAGACATTGAATAATGATACAGATACAGAAATCGCTCTGTTAAAGCGTGACGTTGAAACAATAAGAGATAATCATCTTAAACATATGAAAGACGATATAGACCGAATAGAACGTAAAGTAGATAAGATTGACAATAGATTATACTGGGTGCTTGGAATACTTGTATCCACACAAATAGCCAGTATGATAGCAAATATGATTTAAAACCTAACCAAGGGTTAAATGGGAGGAGACACTCTATGTCAGAGGAAAAAGAGACAAAAAAGAAAGGTGGAAGACCTCGTAAAGAGATTGATACTGAACTATTGTATAAACTCGCACAGATGCATTGTACGATGCAAGAAATGGTAGATATAATAGGCGTATCAGAAGACACGTTGAAAAGACGCTTTGCGGGTATTATAGACAAAGGGAAAGCACAAGGCAAAATGAGACTTCGTAGAAAACAAATAGAAGTAGCAATGTCTGGAAACGCGGCCATGTTGATATGGCTTGGAAAGAATATGCTTTTTCAATCTGATTCCCCGATATCAGAAGATGATACTGGGATTCTACCTTGGAACGATGATGCCACTGAATGAACCACAACGTGCAGTAGCAACATGTCCAAAAAGATTTCGGGTGCTCGTAGCAGGGCGCCGATTGGGTAAAACGTTTTTAGCCATCAGAGAGTTGGCAAGATTTGCGAGATACCCAAACAAGAAGATACTATACATATGCCCGACATATCAGCAGGCACGTGATATTATCTGGGCTGATTTAAAGGATAGGTTATCACGCTTAGGCTGGATAGCCGGAACTAATGAAAGTAGATTGGAGATAACACTGATAAACGGATCGACAATAATGTTAAGAAGCGGTGACGCAGGAGAGAGGTTGAGAGGACAAGGCTTTGACTTTGTTTGTTTTGATGAGACTTCTGACCTTCAACCGGCACTTTGGCAGGAAATAATACGTCCGGCTCTATCAGCACAAAAGCCCCCAGGACATGCATTGTTCTGTGGCACCCCGAAAGGGATCGGAAACTGGTTTAAGGATCTGTATGACTTAGGTAAAACAGGCCCTGACTGGGCGAGTTTTCAATATCGAACTATTGACGGCGGTAATGTTCCAGAACAAGAGATACTTGAAGCTAAACGTGACCTCGATGAGAGAACATGGAAGCAAGAGTATGAAGCATCTTTTGAAACTTTTTCAAACAAGATTGCATACAACTTTTCTGAGGACAATGTTCGAGAATGGATTCCGTACCCAGCGAAACAACTCATCGTTGGATGTGATTTCAACGTTGAACCTATAACCGCTGTCATCTATGTAAGGACTCAAGATGGGTTACATGCTATTGATGAAATAGTCATGTCGGGCTCACACACTGAGGAACTTTGCACAGAAATAAGAAACAGGTATCCAACACAACAAATCGTAGTGTTTCCGGATCCTGCAGGCCAGGCCAGAAAGACCAGTGCCGGTGGCAAAACTGATATCTCTATTTTACAAAACGCTGGCTTCATAGTGAAGTACAAAAGAAGTCATCCAGCTGTAAAAGACAGAATAAACGCAATGAACTCGTTATTGAGAAACGCTGAAGGATATATAAGATACTTTGTAGATCCCAAGTGTAAATACTTAATAAAAAGTTTAGAACGTTATGTATATAAACAGGATACACAGATACCTGACAAAGGAAAGTGGGACCACATGTTTGACAGTGCCACTTATGCTGTAGAGTATTTGTTTCCTGTAACCCGGGAAGTAAAGCCCGATAACACTAAAACATTTGGAGTATGGTAATGAACATAGAACATAGACATCCACTTTACGAGGCATATCTCGAAAGATGGCACTATTATAGAGCAAGTTACCTTGGTGGCTTCGATTATCGAAACGCTTCTTTGGGTATGTTAAGAAAATACTTGTTCGAGGATGATACACCGGGTGACCAGTATCAACAAAGGCTCGAATACACAGCCTTAGATAACATGACAAAACTAACTGTAGATACATACAGAAGTTTTTTATGGAGAGCGAAACCAACAAGAACTTTTGGATATTTACAAGATGATATCGTAATACGTAGATTTATTGAAGATGTAGATTTTTCAGGTAAAGATTTAGACGATTTCATGAAAGAAGCAAACGATTTAGCCACAGTATATGGTCACGTTTGGATCTTATGCACAAAAGGTCAAGGCGACGGTATCTTAACAAAAGAACAAGAAATAGAACAAGACATAAGACCTTATTTAAAAGTATTCTCACCAGAGGCGGTAGAAGATTGGAAATATCAGACTATGCCAAACGGTGCAGAAAAACTAACTTATGTTAAAACAAGAGAACACATAGCAGATGACACATTCAAGTATATTCAATGGACTAATGATGCTATCTACGTTTCATATGTAGAAGATGACAAAGTTATTGGAACAGAACAATATCCCAACACAATCGGAGAAGTTCCTTTTATCGTGCATTATGCTAACACAACAGACCAAAAAGGTTTAGGACATAGTGACATTGGTGATGTAGCAAAAATACAACAAGCGGTCATGAACCTTTTAAGTGAGAGCGAACAAAGTATTAGAATAAGCGGGCATCCAACACTTGTCAAAACAGGTGATGTAGGTGCAAGTGCAGGAGCTGGTGCTATCATCAATCTGGATAACACAATGGATCCTAATCTTCGTCCGTATCTTTTAGAACCTTCTGGAAGCAATGTAGATAGTATTATCAATATGATAACAGTACATGTAGAAGCATTCTTAAGAACAACACACTTGGGTGCTATCATGGCGGCAAGAGGCTTATCAGCAAAGTCTGGTGTAGCTTTAGCCACAGAGTTCGAAATGTTGAATACACGTTTAGCGGATAAAGCCGCCAAAATGGAAGCAACAGAATGGAACATATGGAACTTTTTCTGGAAGTGGAGTAATCAACAACCAGATGAAGATTTCAACATTGTATATCACAAAACATTTGACTTAAGAGATGAACATGCTGACCTAACTCTTTTAGAAAGAGCAAAGAACTTGGCATTAAGTTCAGATACATTTAATAAAGAAGTTGAAAAACAAATCGCAAAAATCGTTATCGAAGACGGCGATAAACTTGATGATATCTATAGAGAGATAGATGGACAGACAATGAGACATGACACTGTAACAGCAGAAACAAAAACACCACATATTCAAGAAATGATTATGGAAGGTTTGAGTGATGCACAGATGTTAGAGTTACACCCTGAAATCAATCAATCAGATATCGACACAGCGAAAGCTGAACTATTGGAGAAAAACAATGGCGTATAGTAACTTAAAGATGAAACAAGCCGGTACTAAAATGAGAGGGAAACCTTACAAGAAAAAGAAGAAGAAAAAGACCGGAGGTAAAAAATGATTAAAGCAAGATTTTATAATGACGGTGTATTTGTAGGTAATATGAAGTTTGAGGGTAATGAACCCAACCAAGTTATGATTAAGGCATGTGCCCCAAAGAAATGGACAACTTTAGAATACGCAGACACAGTTATTAAAAATAGCGAGGTTAAAAGAGAAATCTTATCAGAAACAAAAGCTGAAAAGCCTCGTAAAAAGAAGAAAGACCCAAAACCTGTTAAAGAAGTCGAAGAAATGATAGAAGAACTATCACTTGATGATGACGATGAAATAGCAGATGGCGTGGATCTGGACTTTCCTGAAGACAATATTCAGGAAGAATAAATACAATATATACTTTATAACAAAGGAAGGATTTAGGTATGACCGATATGACCGAAACAGCGGGTGTTGAACAAGTAGCAGATACTGGTGCTGATACTCCAAATAACAACAATGTTGAAAATAATAACCAGGATGAGCGTATCTTCTCACAGAAAGATGTAGATAAAATCGTTCAAGCAAGATTAGACAAGTACAAAAGACGCTTCTCTGACATTGACTTAAATGAATATAAAGCATTGAAATCTGCGGAAGAAGAACGTGAGTTAGAGGCGATGAAAAAGCGTGAGGAGTTCGATGGAGTACTCGCTCAACAAAAGAGCAAGTATGATACAGAGATATCTACGCTACGTCAAGAACTAACAGGACTTAAAGTAGATGGGACACTTTTAGCAACAGCATCACAGCGTAACGCTGTATCGCCAGAGCAAGTGGCACAACTATTAAAAGCTAATGTTGGTTTAGATGAGACAGGTCGTCCAGTCGTATTTGATAAAGATGGTAACATTCAATACGACCCTGAAACAGCAGAACCTCGCAAAATCGAGAGTTTCGTAAATGAGTGGTTGGATAATAATCCACACTTTTTAAGAAGCGGACCGGGCGGGGTAACAAGTAAAGGATCTACTGGTGAAGTTTCAAATGTGAAAGCATCGGTGGATTTAAACAGTTTAGATATGACCAACCCAGCAGATAGAGAAATCTATCGTAAGATGAAAGCTGAAGGAAAACTCTAAACATTTTTAACATTAAAGGAGCATTAGAATGGCTAATGAATATCTATCAGGCTTCTCTTTAGAAGGCCTCGTAACCCCAACAAAAGCGGCTACGATTTACACAGCACAAGAACAATCTTTATTCTTGTCTGGTCAAATCGTGCCTATCGTAAATGTGCCAGCTGGATCACAGTCAGCACAAGTCCCAGTACTCGGTGAAGTAACAGCAACAACTGTTGCATCAGAAACAGCTGGTGATTTATCTGCTGAAGTTATCGCAGATACAACAACAACTATTCCAGTAAATCTATACGCAGTACGTTCAGTTGTACGTGATTTAGGTGGCATCGACCCAGCAGAACTTGGTCGTGTTCTTGGAAACTCTGTAGCTAAAGCGTTTGACACAGCAGTTATGACAGACATGGCGGCTAACTTAACAGCTTCAACAACGGACTCAGTTCCTATGACTGGCAACTCAATCTTTGATGCAGTTGCACAAATCAGAGGCGCTGGTGAAATGGGTCAGCTATACGGAATCTTATCAACAGCAGAAGCGGCAAACTTAATGAAAAACTTATTTGCCAACGGTAACTTTGCAGGTGGTGACTTCCAAACAGAAGCATTAAGAAACGGATACGTAGGAACATACGGCGGAGTGCAAATGTTCCAGTCAGCTCTTGTACCAGCGGCACACTCAGGATTTATCTTTGGTGCTGATGCGGCAAGATTGGCTATGCAGAAAAATGTTGATATCGAAGTTCAACGTAGAGCGGCAGCAGTCGGCTTTGACGTAGTAGCTTCTATTCATGGTGGCGCTAAAGTTGTAGATGCAACTCGTGGCATTCAGCTAATCAACGTATAATATATAACAGTTATTTGTAGGAGATAGTAAATGGCACACGCACAAGACGATGATTTGGTAAAGATTGTTCCGGATATCTTTGACCATGGCGTTGATACATTCGACCCTGAACTAACACGTTCAACCGAAGATGTCAATCGCCGTATTAAAGCGGAATGGTGGTCACAAAGACGTGACCCTAAAAACTTTGTAGCTTCAAAGCTAAAGAGTTCTGAATGGGAACGTGTGACAATATACCATGCATTGGCGTATTACATTTTGCCAAGACTATCTAACTTTCAGGAAAATGATACTTTCCAAAGACAGATGATATTCTATCGTGAGAGATATATGGAGGAGTTCGCAACTGTAATGGCGGCGGGCTTCTTCTATGACGATGACGGCGACGGCGTCTATGAAGAGGCTGAAGTAGAATATAATCGTACAGAGAGGCTATACAGATGAGTTCAAGTAAGCGACAACTAATATTAGATGACGTAGTTCTTAAACTTAAAAGTATAAAATCTCCTCGTCTCGGTAAAGTATCACAAAAGCCTGAGGAGTTTTCCAGACTGGCACGTACAGCGTTTCCTTTTGTACTGGTAACAGTAGTGAGTGAAACAAAGGAAGATATCGCAATGGACAGTAGATTATCTACTCTCAATGTTGATATCAAAGTGACCTTAGATGGAAAAGGCAAAACCGAAAACGGCGAAAGTCAGATGACAGCTATCATCGAAGCAATCGAAGAAAAGCTGGAAGCTGACCGTAGTCGGGACGGCAACGCACAACTAACTGAACTATTAGAAGTTGGTGATGTATCAGCAACGGCACATCCACTAATATCACAAACATTGAGTTTTGGTATTCAATATACCTATCTCAAAGGTAACACTTAATAAAGGAGACCAGAAATGGCACAAACTATATTTTCAGGTTCTCAGGGTGCAGTCTATGTTGGTGACCATGCAGTAGCGTCTATCCGTAGTTTCTCTATCGAGGAAACTCAAGAGACTATTGATGCAACAAGCATGAACACAGCAGGCGTATCTTTTAGAACATCGAAAGCAACTTTCAAGTCATGGTCCGGCACTATCTCTGTTTATTGGACAACTAATCCACTAACATTAGACGGTTTCGGCGGCGATGCGGCACAAACACATATCGAAAACGGTATGTCATGGGCAACATCTAACCCATCACTTGACAACTCAACAGCAGTATCAGATGACGATGTATTCGGTCCTTTGGCACCAGGTAACACAGAAGTAACACTTCACTTCTGGCCATCAGGTGACGATAAAGGCGAACTTGGTTATGAAGGTAACTGTTTAGTAACAGGCAGAACTATCTCATCTTCTGTAGATGGTATGGTAGAAGCAGAAATCACTGTAACAGGCACAAGTGCATTGAAAACAGAGATTTCACAATGGACTGGCTTAATAGGCTCGTAAGCATGATTAAGGTCGGTATCAAATCGAAGGGCTTTCCCTTAGAGCGTAAAGTTAAGCGTATGGTAAATCAGATGCAAGATGATATGTTTGATGAGGTAAAAAGTTCTACGCCAGTTGATACCGGCCGAGCCCGTAAGGCCTGGAGACAGACATCTCAAGGAGCCAACAACGCTTTGAACTATGTTCAGTTTTTAGAAGCTGGTTCAAGCAAACAAGCGCCAGATGGCATGTCCGGGCCTGCACTAAATACAATAAAATCAAACTTAAGAAAAGGAAAATATAAATGAGTAAAGAGATTTTAGGCAAAGCAAAATCGCATTTTGCAGAAGTTATGAGTGGCGAACTCAAGTCTTTCTATATCGATGAATGGGACACAACATTCTACTATAAAAAAGGCACTAACTTTAAAAGCGAAGCGAAGGTTTTAGAACTCCAAAACGCTGGTAAAACCGGCGAAGCATTGGTTCAAATGATTATCAACAGATGTTTAGACAAGAATGGGAAGAGAGTATTCTCTGAACATAATCGTGCTGAACTTATGAATAGTGTTGATCCTAATGTACTTGTCAAAGTAGTCAATGGTCTGAATGATACAGACGATGATGACATGCCAGGTGGAGCTCCAACAGTGGAGAAAGCCTCAAAAAACTAAAAGCCGATAGGCAGTTATGGACCTTCTTTTATATCGCCGATAAGAGAGGTTGTAGTATGAAAGAAGTCCTTGAAATGGACTATACTGAACTCGCTTATTGGATAGCATATTATCAGGAGCAAGAAAACGATGGCAGACATAGACATCACGGTGGGGTTAAACGACCGAGCATCCCGCCACTTAAAAAACATCGATAGAGCGGCGAGTAGCCTGAAAAACACATTAAGGTTGGCGGCTGGAGCGGCCGCCGCTTTTGCCTCAGGAGCAGTAGCACGTGGTATCATCAATCAATATACACAGTTTGAAAGATATCGTACTGTTCTAACAACGTTCTTGGGATCGCAAACAAAAGCGAATGAAGAACTAAAAAGATTACAACAACTCGCTAATAATCTACCGCAAGATTTAGCAGACATCACAGAAGCATTTACAATCTTCTCTCGTTTCGGTTTAGATACAAGTGCAGAAAGTTTATCAGCATTCTCAAACATTGCAACAGCTAACGCTAAAAGTTTCGCACAACTTGGTGAAGCAGTAGCAGATGCACTAACAGGTGAGTTCGAAAGACTTAAAGAGTTTGGTATTAAAGTAGCAAGAGAGAATGACAAGTTCGTTGCACGTATCGGTGAAGACCAAGTAGCAGTAGCAACATCAACACAAGATTTAGTAAGACAGTTACAAGCACTTGGTGAAGAAGGTGGAAGATTTGGAGGCGCGGCAGCCGCCAACGCTGACACACTTAATCAAAGTTTTTCTAACTTATCAGGTGCAATATTCGAAGCAAGTGTGAATATAGGTGAAGGACTTCGTCCTGCTCTTAAAGGTGCAGTAGAAGACTTGACCACAATGATTAGACAAAATGAAGAACTTCAAAAGAGTTTAGGTGTAGGTTTAGGTGAAGCAATCAAAACATCAGCCGCAGGTATTAAGCTAATCGCAGATAACATTGAACTTGTTAAGAATGCCGCACTCGCATATTTAGGATTACGTTTCGCAAACGCAATCGTCAATCTAACAACTAAAGTATCATCAGCCGTAAAAGCAACACAAACACTTGGTGGTATGCTTGGCACAGTTATGAAAGTAGCTATGAGATTTATTACACCACTAAGGATTATTGGTGCAGTAGTCTTAGGTGCCGTAACAGCATTTCACTTTTTACAAGATACAATGTTTAATGTTGGTGACACAATGGCATCGTTTGGTGAAGTTGTTCAAGCGATTGGACAAATCATAGGTGATGTATTCGCAAAAGCATTTGCATTTGTCAAAGACATAGTTAAAGGACAAATAGAGAATGTTAAGAATATTATCGTAGCAGTGCCAGGAGTTATCACAGATGTTGGTAACAAGATTATGTCTGGCTTTCATCAAGCATTTAGTTTCGTAAGAGAACTTGTATTCAACGCTATCACAAGTGTAAGAAGTTATATCGCAGAAAGTTCATCGCCAGTAGCAGAAGCTATGAGGCGTGTAGCACAAGGCTTTAGAGACGGATTTAACAGAGTACTTAATACAGTTATCGCAAGTTTCACACAAATCAAACACATCGTAACACAACTACCAAGTTTCTTTGTAGGTGCATTCGATGGTGTAATGAGTGTAGCACAAGGGTTCGGTGATGCTATCGTTAAGAAGTTTAGTAACATCTTTGAAGCAATCAAACTCGCAGGTAGCTTTGAGTTTTCAGAAGCATATGCTAAACTTGGTGAAGACACCGGATTTAGTTTCGCAGAAAGTTTTAAGAAAGGTTTTGGTGATAGTGGTATCAATCTAATGGATACATCAGATATATTTGATGTAGATAGAATAACACAAGCCGGTGATGCTATCAAAGATACTTATGGATCAGCAAGTGCATTCGTCACAGGCGTGGCACTGCCAGCACTAACAGAACTAAAAGACATGACTGTAACACAAGCAGAAGTGTTATTAAATGATGTTAAAGGTGCTTATGAGGCAGTAACTAAAACAATAGAAAACAAGATTATAGCAAACAGAGCCGAACTTGAAGAAGCAGAAAAGCTAAACGATATGATGGATTATCAAGACCACATATTAAGAATAGCAAGTGGCTCACAAGAAGTATATAAAGAAAAAGTTGAAGAAACAACAGAAGTTATTCAACAAGGCACAGTAGCATTATCAGGATATGAAAAGTTTTTACTTCGTATCGGTAACAGTGCGTCGGCATCAGCCGCCGAACTTGGTTATGCTATGCAGGCAAAACAGCATTTCACAGAACAACTAACACAAGGTAAAATCTCTATTGATGTATATGCGGAAGCAATGGATAGATTAAATCGTATCTTAGGTGTTCAACAAAAATCAACAGAAAAAGTAACAAAGACAGTTAAAGAAAGCAACAAAGCAATCGTTGAAGATACCAAGACTGTAACAGAAATAATACAAGACAAGATAAACGGAATGTCTGGAAGTATATCAAGTACATTCACAGATGTTTTCTTAGGTCTAAAAGATGGCTTCACAGCATTAGAAGACATCGCTCTTTCTGTAGTCAAAACAATCGTCAATACTCTAATGGAAGAGTTTTTAGTTAAGCCTCTTCTTAAGAATATATCACAAGCAATCGGTGGTGCGTTTGGTGGCGGCATGGGAGGCGGTGGTCTATTCGGTGGAGGCGGTATGGGTTCTCTATTCGGACTTGGCTTGAGTTTCTTAACAGGTGGTTTCTTTGCAGAAGGCGGTAACGTCCCTACTGGCAGAAAGCCTATCGTAGTTGGTGAAAAAGGACCGGAACTGTTTCTACCAGGTAGAGCAGGACAAGTTGTCCCTAACACAGACTTAACAGGTGCTGACGCTGGTGATTTAACTATCAACTTTAATATAAACGCAATAGATACCCAAACAGGTACAGAGTTTATTGTAGAAAATAAACGTGTTATCACAGGAGTTATACAAGATGCATATAGACGCCGTGGTAGTGCAGGACCGTTGGGTTAAGGAGTAATAAATGGCAGTTTTAGCGGCATCTTTAGCAGTATCACAAGTATTCGTAAATAATCTTAACACTCTAACATCATCGACAGAGTTCATAAATGACAGTGCAGATTTCTTACCACAGTTACATTTAGATGCACCAAGTGATGTAGAAATCTTAAGAAAGTTTCCTTTTTTAACAACATTAAAAGCTATGGCAAACGCTTTAGAGGCATCAGGAGTCGTTGGTTCATCACAGCAGAACCCACATAGCTACGACAAATATACAATGGCAGAGAAAGTATTTGCTTATCTAAACACACATTTAGATTTCGCAACAGGTAAAGCACCAACAGTTATTCAGAACGCTTATGAGAGTGGTTACATCATGTCTCAAAAAGATTTCTGGACAAATACAAAAGGTCTTTATACTCTATTAGAAGATCCAGGATATGGTGCGGCATCAACGTCACTAACATCAGGTGGTCACCACTATGTGAGTAACCCAACAGCAACTTCTGTAACAACGCCAGCTAATACAGGTTCATATCACAGTGCGCCTATCACAGCGGCTTTCACTGGTGTGTTATCAACAAGTAGCTTTATAGATTATGCAGACTTTACAAATGATGGTTCAGTAGATTATGTAGATGTAGCAACAACAGGAACAGGTATCGATAGTGATGATATCGCAGGTCTATCATGGGAAGTTTCAGGTGTAAAAGGAACAGCACCAGATGGATCAGAGTTTGCACTAACTGGATTTGGTTTTCCTGTAAATATACCAGGACAAGCATTAAGAACATTTGGAACAAGAGCCGCCCCGATGACAGGAGCAAACATTGATATTCAAGCTGGCTTTACACTTTCTGATGTTCAATCAGATATATCATCAGGTGGTTATACAGGCACAGCCGCATTTGTCACAAAAACAAATATTCGTTTAGGTAACAGTTCAGCGGCAAGACAAGTCCCTATTTTACATTTTAACGCAAGTGCAGGCGTAACAAGTTATGCACGTTCAATGACTGGAACAGGTTCTGATGTCAATCCTGAGTTTGGTTTAGTAGCACCGCATTTTGCGGATCAATATTTAGAATGGTCTGGGCCTTCTTCTTTTCAAGCATTTGATATTCACTCAATGTACGCAACAGATGATAGTCAAATACCTTCTGGTGCAACAATCGATGCTATTGATAACTGGAACAGTTCAACTTATTTGGCTAACGCCCCAAGCGCCAGTATCGTATGCACAGACTTTTCAAGTAATGGTCAGCATCACGTAGATTATTTCACAGATGGCGGAGTAGAAACAGCATCACCGGTTCGTATCGCAATAAACAGTGCGGGTGATGGACTTGAGATGCAAGAGTATGCAAACATACGTGGATGGGGTATGCCTATCTATGGATTAAAGATTAAATATACACCAAGCGGTGGTTCTCAAGTAGAGAAAACATATCACATACCTTTTCACTATCTATGTAACTGGAGTTTAGTCACAGCAAGATGCACACCTGTAGTTAAGACTATCGGTGTAGGTGTAACAGGAAATATGACCGCAACTGTAGTAGATAAGAACTCTGCAAGTGTAGGTCTAACAGGTTATAAGACATGTGCCTCAATCGCAAGTATTACAACAGATAAAGAAGGTGCAGGATATGATAATGGACAAGCCATAACAGCAACGTTCCCGGTTCCTGATGGTCGTTTCTATAATCATATATATGGTGGTAAAGCACAGACTGGTAGAAGTAATAATAACAGAACTATTAAGAATACACAAGCGACAGCAACAATGACTGTAACATCTGGTAGAATAGCAAGACAAGTAGAAACAATCTATCATAGTACAGACTTCTTTGGATTGCCTGGAGCACACGATTATAGACAGCGTGGTTTCTTGGGTGCAGACTTTAACTATGAAAAAGACAACTTCGCAAGAAGATTTGTTTTGAATAGCGATAACAAAATAACATCTATCGATGCCAACAACGCAACACCTAATACAACTTTAGGAACAGATAGTTCGCCAGGATATGAATACGATATCAACTATTATCATGCCGCACAGAACCCACACGGTGTCAATACAGATTATGTAACACATACATTTGGATCTGGTGAAGCAGATGCAAGATACTTTTCTAAAGCAACAGGTAGTTTTGATGTAACAGTATCTGGTGGAGTAGTCACAGCTATTTCACCTCGAAGCAGAGATGATGCGGCTGGAACAGCAACACAAGGTGGTTGGAACTATGGAACAAGCAGTGATTATACAGAACTTGAGTTCTATCAAAATCCTGCTGTAACTTTTCCAAGTGATTATGTAGCACCTTTTGTTCATATTAGAACAACAGCAACAGCAGATAATAGTCAAGGTAATAAAGCAACAGTAGATATCACAGATGCAACATTAGAGTTTTATCATGGTAAGAATGTCCCTGATAACGCTTTCTTATATGCTATGGCACCAGGTGCAGGTGATAAAGCAATGGCAGTTCAACCTGATGCAGACTTTCAGTTAGATGGTGAATACTTTCAACGTAACTGGAGACCTTCTATTGATCCTGCAAGTGTAAGAATAAATGTAGAACGTCCGCTAATATCAACACAATCAAGAAGTCTTAAAACTAAAACAGTAGGCACAGGCGCACACAGAATGTCGTTTGAGTTTGAATATCCTGCAATGACACAATCAGAAGCAGAAGAAGTTTTAACTCTATTTGAAAAGTTTAAAGGCGGAACACAAGAGATACAGTTAAACATACCTAATCAAGCAATCAAACATTTAGGTGGTATTATTGAAGACCACTTTATTTCTCGTAAGCCAACTATTGTAGGTGGTGGAACAAAAGGTTCAACAGAGATTGTAGTAGATGGATTTCAAGACAGTGGTGCAACAAGTATTCCTGTAGATACATATTTCACTATCAATGGAACTAAAAAGATTTATAAAGTAGTAGGGACAACAGCGCCAAACAAATATGGTAGAGCAGAACTTCGTATCGAACCGCCTTTAGTGGATCATAGAAGTAACTTTAGATTAGATACAGATAACTTCTTTTCTTTACGTAGAGAATATTTTATGATAAGAGCGTTTGTAGAAGATACAACAATCGACTATACAGTAGATGCCGCAGGTATGTATAGATTGTCAGCTATTCGATTTAGGGAGAGTATCTAATGGCAAAAACGCTCAACGCTTCTACGAGTACAGAACTCGCTAAGGACAGTTTTAATATCGTCAATCTACTTGAGTTTCAAGGGATTGGTGGAGCAAGTGAGAGATTATATATCACAGATGCACCTGTAGATATTTTATACAGTTCTAACAGCTATCTTTCTGGGAGAGGAATGTTGGGAGTAAGCGACATTCAGGAAGAAGAAGACCTAAAGATTGAAAGTGTTGAGATTACATTAAGTGGGGTTGAGACCGCTAATGTAAAGTTATTTCTTGACTATGATTATATCGATAGAAGGGTTCTTATTCGTAGAGCGATTATAGGAGATGATTATGCTATCATCGGTGATCCTATTTTAGTATTCGATGGTCGTTTAGACCAACCAAAGATTATAGAAGATTTTAAGGCAGGTAACGCAACACTTGGCATTTCAGCAACATCACATTGGGCAGATTTTGAAGCTATCGCAGGGCGTCATACTAATGACAGTGAGCATCAAGTATTACACTCAGGAGACACATTTTTTCAGAAAGCAACAGAAACGCAAAAGGATGTAAAGTGGGGCAGAGAGTAGTAGATAGATGGGCAGAAGGCAAAGTTGGACAACCCTTTGTATGGGGAACTAACGATTGTCACTGGTTATTATGGGAGTTCTTAAAAATAAATGGTTGGAGCGATCCAAACAATATGGAAAAGCATCGTGGCAAATACACTGACCGTCACGGAGCTAATGAACTCGTAAAGACGTTAAATATAGAAAAAGAAGTAATAGACGCAGGATATAAACAAGTGAATACAAACAAGTTACAAGCTGGCGATATCTTAAGAGTACAGATGAAGAACTCTGCATATGACTTGTATATGCCTGTTATATATGGGAGAACAGTATTATGTGGAGATCCTATGAGCAAAAATATAGTTCAAAAAAACATGGATGAGTTTCAAAAATCTTATCTGGTATATAGGAGGGAAGTATAATGCCTCAAGTATTTGCATTCGCAACAGCGATAGGAACAGCAATAGGTCTAACAGGTGCAATCGCAACAATCGTTGGTGCAGTAGTTATAGTTGGTACAGTAGCTTTAGCCTCACGTGCTTTAAAAAGACAGAAATCAAAAAGACAACGTTCAGGTATATCAGGAACTTTAGTTACAAAATCTGGTTCAACAGCAAATATACCTTTAGTATATGGTGAGCGTAGATTGGCAGGACACAGAACATTTATTGGTTCAACGTCAGCAGGTGGTTCTAATAAAAATGAATATTTACATGTAGTAGAAACAATCTGTGAAGGCCCTATCGAAGGATTACAAGAAATATATTTCAATGATGAACTTGTAGCAACATCAAGTGACAATGGTGCAACGTTAGATTATACAGCAGGTTCAACAGATTATTCAGCAGTAGCAGGAGCAAAGTTCTTTGATGGATCACAATCAGCAAGAATATCCGGAACTGTTTTAGGACAAGCAATACACGGTGATTGGCCTTCAGGTGCAAAAGGATTAGAAACCTCATATATCTATCATGTTTTAAAATGGGATGATGATATCTTTGGAGGTGGTTTGCCAACTATTACATACAAGATTAAAGGCAAGAAAGTGCCGGCTCTTAACGCAGAGTATAACGCATCACTATCTTATTCAACTAACCCTGCAAGATGCATATATGATTTTTTGGTTAATCCTTCTTATGGAAAAGGGATACCAAAAGATTTAATCGATGCTAATGGTGGTAGTTCATCGTTTGGTTCAGCAGAAACATACTGTGCCCAAACAGTAAATAAAACAGCAAGTGATAGCACACAAGTTACAAGATATTCATGTGATGCATTTATAGAAACAGATGAAAGTTTATTAGAGAACCTTGAAAGTCTTCTAACAACTTGTAGAGGTGGTCTAATCACTGGTGACCAGTATAAGCTAATATTAGATAGACCTGCAACAGCATTGACAACAGTACTAAATGATGATAACATAGTAGGTAACATTACATTTTTACAAGCTAACAAAAGAACGTTATCTAACGCAATGAGAATAAAGTTTCCGTCAAAAGCAACAGAGTTTAACTATCAAGAAGATGTAGCTATCATAGAAAGTTCAACGTTACAAGGTGCAACATATGATGGCATTAAGTTACAACAAGAGATTACATTAGAACATACAACAGATCCGGATATGGTTAAAAGAATAGCAACAGAAGAAATAAATCAATCTCGTCAATCTGGTATATTAGAAATAGAAGTCGATCCAAGTTTGATTGATTTAGAAGTAGGTGATGTAGTCAAGTTCTCGAATACAACTTTAG
>Ga0213860_10000432_pt1 | contig 16801 bp, 14 predicted proteins | sample PICome_3_FD_160118 | JGI IMG/M metagenome (GOLD analysis project Ga0213860, IMG submission 160118) | Coastal seawater microbial communities near Pivers Island, North Carolina, United States - PICO550 | ecosystem: Environmental > Aquatic > Marine > Coastal | place: USA: North Carolina...
AAGCCGCTAGGATCCGCGAAGAGAAGAAATAAGCCGCTCGTATTAATATTTATATTTGCAGTAAATAACGAGACATGGCTACCACCACTGCAAGCATTACGCTCAACAGCGCCGATCTGACGACGGATGCCCTGGCGTTGAGCAAGACCGCCACCCTCACCAAAGCGGGGACGACCACGGGTCTCTCCCAAACTACGGGGGTAGGAAGGAAAACCACTACGGCATCATCGGCTGTCACGCTGTTCGCAGCTGCTGACTACACTGATGACAAGGCGCACAAAATCTACCTGTGCAACACCTCATCCACTGCCACTGAATACGCGACGGTTACTGTCGGTACGCAGGCTGTGGGGAGGCTGTATTCTGGCGACTGGGCCTTCATCCCGTGGGACGGTACTGGTGACTTCAAGTACACCCCGAGCGTAGCAACCTCTTTCACCCTCGAGTACCAACTCTTTATTGAGGAGTAATGGGGGTGCTCAAGGCTGAGCTCTCGCTGTCGAGTACCAACGTACTCACATCTCCTGTGAACGTCCAGGTTTCGGTGAACGTAAACGCCGACTCAGGGAGCATCATCAGGGGGAAGGTCGCCTCTACGTCCAAAGGTGGTAGCGACGTAACGGTGTACAAAGCCAGCGACAAGCTCGAGAGCGCGTACGTGTACGTGAAGAACATGGACGACATCCGTGAGAACTTCATCTACGTCTACGCCGATAGCACTACGGATGATCCCGTGGTGCTGAAGATCGCAGGGGGTGAGTTCGCTTACTTCCCTGCACAGAACGACCAGACCCTCAAGGCTTACGGTACCTCCGTGGACCAAGTCATCGAGTACGGGGTGTTTGGTTTGGATAGTTCATCTGTAACACTCGGATAAAATGGCACACCCAAGCAACATTCTCCCTACAGACGTTTATGTGTCTGACGGGACCAACGATATCCCAGCACCAACTGGGAGGTACTTCTTTGCTGTATACAACGCAGGATCTGTTGCGGCTACAGTAGACCTGACTGGTAGTTTCTACACGTATCAAACTGATGCGTATAAAGAAATCAATACTGAGGTTACTGGATTCAACATCCCTGCTGGTGTAACCATCTACGGGCGGTTCACCAATGTCGACGCTCCGGCAAAGGTCTTGGCGTACCTAGCGTAAGTAAAAATAAATCAATATAATGCAACAAGAAACGATTGAAAAAGTTGAGTTTGTCGACTCCCCTGAACAACTGCAAGAGGCTATGCAGCGAGACGCTGGGCCGATTCAAGAACCTGTTCAACAGGACGCACCTGAAGTTGAGGCACCTGTGCCTGAGCCTATGGTGCAACCTGAAGCACCTGTTCAGGAGGAAGTAGAACAGCCTCAACAACCTGAGTACTCCGAACCCCAGGTCTCTGAGGAGCCGCAGTACTCTCAACCGCAATACTCGGAACAGCAGATCGAAGGGGCTGTGATGAACTTCTTGAGCGAGAGGCTCGGGAGGGAGATCAACAGCCTCGAAGACCTTGCTCAACCGCAACAGGCAGCCCCGCTAGACGAGCGCATCGAGGCCATCTCGAAGTTCGTGCAGGAGACGGGGAGGGCCCCACAGGACTGGTTCGCATACCAGCAGCTCAACCCATCCGAAATGGACGACGTGACGGCTGTGCGTGTGAACATGGCTTCTGAATACCCTAACCTGTCCAACGAGGAGTTGAGCCTTTTGGTTCAGAGCAAGTACAAGCTCGACCCAGAAATCAACACCGAGGAGGAGGTTCGCCTTTCGCAGATTCAGCTCAAGGTTGACGCAGCGAATGCACGCCAAGCGATCGAGAAGATTCGTGACGGCTACGCCGCCCCTGCAGAACAGCCTCAGCAGCTGGAGCCCGAGTCGTTCATCAACGATGAGTGGGTGAACAACATGTCCCGTGAGGTGGATGCACTCACTGGGATTGAATTTGATTTGGGTGGGGGGAAGTCCTTCACCTTTGGTATTGATGACCAGTACCGCGCTCAACTAAAAGACAAGAACGCCCGTCTTGAGGAGTTCTTCGACCCGTACGTAAACCAAGATGGTTCTTGGGACTACGACATGCTGTCCTCGCACCGCACCGTTATTGACCGCATTGACGAGATTGTCTCTTCGGTCTATAAGCAGGGCTTGAGTGATGGGCAGAAAGGCGTAGTCGAGAACGTCGCCAACGTACAGGCGAAGGCGCCTGAACAGGGTGTTGCCCCTGACGCTAACCCCCTGACAGAACAACTACGTCAGATCGTCAATGGCAACAACACTTTGACATTCAACATCTAAAGACTAAGAAAACATGGCAACTGTTTCTTTGGGTAGCAACGCCAACCCTGGCGGACCTGCCTTCACTACTAGCCCCGAGAAGTACACTACGGTGGCTACCCTCTTGGAGCACAACAAGCCCGACAATCGGGACTTGCTCATCAAAACCTACGGTGACCAGGGCATCACGGGCTTTCTCCAACTGACTGGTGCGGTCAAGAGCGGTGGTACCGCTGACCACGTGCAGTACTGGGAGGAGGAGCGTCGCCACCGCCTCATCGCGCTTACGGGAACCTCCCCGTCTGGCACGAGTGGTACGGTGACTCTCGGAACTCCTCTCTCTGGTGACAACATCATCGAGTTGCAGACCGTCGTGATGAATGCCGCTTCTGGACAGGTCTTCATCTGCACCACTGCTAACAGTGTCTTTAAGAGGCTGGATGGAAGCGGTGCCAACACTGGCTGGGCTGCTACTGACAGCCTGATCATCCTTGGCAACATGTACGACCAGGGTACGGATCAGCCTAGCAACTTCCTGACCACGTCCCCGACGCTGCGTACGAACCCGTACATGATCATCAAGGACACCTACCAAGTGAACGGCTCTCAGGCCACGAACATCGGCTGGGTGAACGTTGGTAACGGTGACTACCGCTGGTACATCCACGGTGAGCAGGAGACCCGTGCTCGGTTCTTGGACCGCCGCGAGATGATGATGCTGTTCGGTGAGAAGAGCGACGATGGTGACACGATTTCTTCCGAGCCTGGAAGTGTGGCTGGTTCCGAGGGTTACTTCTCTGCCGTGAACGATCGCGGTATCGTGGTCAGCAACGCCTCCTCCAACCCGCTGGACAGCTTCGCTGAGTTCGACAACATCATCCTCGAGCTCGACAAGCAGGGTGCCCCGAGCGAGTATGCTATGTACGTGAACCGTACGCAGGACCTCGCCATCGACGACATGCTGGCTGCTGGTGTCGCTACGAGCGTTACCGCTGGTCTGGCTGGTCAGTTCGGTGCCTTCAACAACGACGCTGACATGGCCGTTCAGCTCGGCTTCAAGAGCTTCACCCGTGGTGGATACACCTTCCACAAGCACGACTGGAAGCTCCTGAACGACCCGACCTTGCTCGGTGCAAGCACGAAGTTCCAGGGCGCTATGGTCCCCATGACGCAGGTCGTCGACCCCGTCAACGGTACTAGGGCTGCCGCACTGGAGCTCAACTACAAGGAGACCAACGGTTACAGCCGTGAGATGGAGCACTGGGTGACTGGTGGTGGCGTCCTCGGTTTCAAGACCGATGGCATTGACGTGGCTAAGTTCCACTACCGCTCCGAGATTGCTCTGGTGACCCGCGCTGCTAACCAGCACGTCATCATCAAGGGCTAATAACCTGAAGTGAAGAGAGTGGGGCTTCGGCCCCCTCTCTGACCTTCATAATCTTTTTAGATATGGCAGAATACACCTACAACAAAGGATCAAACAGCATTATCAAGAAGGTTGTCGTGAAGGACGCTTTCGTCCAGAACGATTCTGTCGAGGCAGAAATCTCTCAGCCCGCTGGTAGCCTCCTCACGAAGGCTTACATCAAGTGCGCGGCTCAACCCACCGTTACGGCGGCTATGGATCTTGGCTTCAAGATCGGTACCACCACTGGGGGGACGGAGATTGCTGACGATGCTGACGGTATCATCGATGGTGCTGGTAACACTACGGCCTTCAAGACTGGGGCTATGGTGAAGTGTGGTATCACTCAGGTCGACAGCCCTGGAACCGATACCGCTCGCGCGGCTCAGGCTGAGTACACGGACTCCGAAAGGACCCTCTTCTGCAACACCGTTGCTAGCGACTCCGCTGTGAGTGCTGCTGGTACTGTTGAGTGGGTTCTCTTCTTCGAGATTCTGGGTGCCCCGAACGTCTGATGACGCATACGACTATGAGAAAGGCCCCCTCGTGGGGCCTTTTTCTTTTTAGTATATTTGCTCAAGTAAACTGTAATGAAGAAGTTCTTCCTCTTCCGCAGGGAACAGCTTACTCTGTTCTCTAGCAATAGCTCTAATGACGGGTCTGGGTTATCCGTCTTGGCTCTCCCCGCCGATAAGCTGTCCTTCATGACTGCGGGGATTGGGAAGGTGCAGTTTAACTTCGACGACGCTAGCGTATACGACTACGTCACACTCCCTTCTTCTGACGTCATCGATAAGACCCACGTCATCGTTTCTTGCCAAGAGGGTAAGGAGGTGGACTTGATGCTGTCGGTGATGAACTTCATTTCTTCGGACAGCAAGAAAAACGTGCTTCGGTTCGATGCAGTAGAGAACGATGCTACACTGAACGAAGCCAAGGTCGAAGGGTTTGAAGATATCTCGGCGATTGTCAACGCCACCCCAATCAACATCATCACTCAGGAGGCAGACACCTCCTCTAGTGTTATCGCTGGGGTGGACTTCCTGACTTCTGCCAACCTCCCGTTTATCGACTACAATCACACCGACCTGTCTAGCTACACAGCTGGACAGCATATCTCTGCTTGGGCTAACGATACAAGCGCTACGGGGGGGTCTGATTACGACATGACCGACGAAGGGGGGAGCAATACTTTGGCTGCCGTAACTGGTCTCCCTTCTTACGTGAACACCAACTCTGCTCACGTCGAAGCAGGGAACTACTTCGAGCTCGCAAACGAGATGGTACACAACGGTGACTACACCATGTACTGTGCCTTTGGATTCCCTGCGTACACCAACTTGTACGAAATCTTCTCTAGCTCGGATGCTACGGGGAAGGGGTTCACCAACGGGAAGTTCGACCTAGTGAGTATGATCCACGATGGATTGAGTGGCCTCCCTGCTACGGCCAAGACGAACAACACCGACAACGGGACGGTGAGCTATAGGCTCCCAGACCCGAACCTAGAAATCAACGCAAGGCAGGCGCAGACTCTGTATTCCTTCGTCATCAGAAGGGACAAGGACTTCAACATCTTCTTCTACGACTACAAGGGGGATGTCTTCGCTGTCATCCCTGCTGTTGTTGGAGGGGGCGTGAGCACTAGCTTCCGTACCGATGGGGACCTTGCCATCAAGAAGATTGGTGGTGTCGCCCCAGGTTACTTGTTCAAGGCATACTTGGCTCGTTTCGGTGTCATCAAGCGTGACGTAGGTCACAGCACCGCACACGCTATCGCCAAGGACTTGTACAAGCAATACGCATACAACTTCACTTTCTAATTCAATAAAATGGCTGAACAAGCAAAAAGGGGTCCTGGACGCCCCCGAAAGTCCACCACTACAAACACTGTAACCAAAGAGGCTCCTAAGGCTGCCCCTGCTGTCGAGGCTGTTGCCACGGCACCGCCACCGATTGTGCGTCGGGAGAAGGCAGTGGAGAACAGGGTGTACACAATCCCGAAGGGCGGGGGCATCGTATACATGCTTCAGGGTAAGGGGGTTACCATCTACGACGAGGAGAAGAACCGAGTCCGCGAAATGCGTTACTGCCCCAACGAACCTAGCATCTGGGTCGACGAGCAGAGCGAGAACGCGGTCAAGAAACCCGTCATCTTCAATAGCGGGAACCTCATTGTCACCAAGGACAAGCCGAACCTGATGGAGTACTTGGATCGTCATCCTCAGAACATGAGCAATGGGGGTGGGGTGTTCAAGCTCGTGGAGCAAGACCGCGACGCAGAGAAGGAACTCGAGAAGGAGTTCAGCATGGTGGACAGCATCTCCATGGTGCGCGAGAAGCCAATCCAAGAACTGCTTCCTGTGGCTCTGTTCTACGGGATGAACATCGACCGCCCCGTAGCAGAGATTCGTTTCGATCTGCTCAAGGAAGCCAAAGGCAACCCGCAGAAGTTCATCCAAGCGTTTGACAACCCTGTGGTTCAGGCCCGTGCCGTGGTATACCAGGCCAAGGAGTACCAAATCATCAACGTCAAGAACGACGGGGCGTACTGGTTTGATAGCAACAGGCTCATCGTAGCCAACCCCACCGGTCAAGACCCAATCGATACGCTGACTCGCTACTGTCTGACTGACAAGGGTGCGTCTGTATTTGACAAACTGCGTGACGACCTCATGCGTCTGGCGTAATCTACGATAACACTAGTAAAGACTGGGGGCTTCGGCCCCCTTTCTTTTTGTATATTTGTTTTATGGTTAGCGTCATCGACGTATACAATACAGTTCGAGATATAGCGAATAAAGAACAGAAGGGGTTTATTACACCCGAAGTGTTTAACACGTTGGCTTCTGTAGCACAGCTTAATCTCTACAGCGAACTGTTTAAAGAGGTTGTCAATGGGGAGAGGCTGCGGAGGCAGAACTTCGACCACGGGAGAGACTTGTCTTACCTCAAGCAGGTCAAGGAGGACCTTGCTTTGTACATGGTGGAGGTAGAACTCAACGACACCCAAGTCGATGAAATCGCTGACGAGGAGTTCGTCTCCTTCAGGAAACCGACCAACCTTGGCAAGATCATCGCACTCCGTACTACGGACAACAACTCCGTAGAGATTGAGTACGACAGCGAGAAAGTTTCTAGGCTCCTCAGGAGTCTGTTGTCTCGCCCCACTTCGGAGCACCCTGTGGCCATCCTCGGGAATGACATCAGGGTGTACCCTGACAGCGTATGCCCTGTCCTCCTTCGCTACTACAGGCTCCCTGCAGCCCGTACGATGGATGGTGGGCTCGACCTAGACAGCCTCCCTACGTACTCCGTTACGGAGTTGGGGGACGATTTCATGGTGGTGAACCCTAGCGAGAGCAGGGACTTTGACCTTCCTGGACACTACAAGGGTGAGCTCGTCAACGAGATTCTCAAGATGGTCGGGGTCAGGCTGAGGGACCCGAACCTGTACAGTTTTGGTAGCACAGAAGACGCGGCAGAATGAGCATGAACTTCATCACCCTCAGGCAAATCATCGACGACTTCATCTTGACGCTCGACGGTGACGACTACGTATCCACTGCTAGTGACGTGGCCATCCGCAACTTCGCCCTGCGCGGGATTCGGGAGTTTGGGTTCGATGTAACCAGCAAGGTGAAGAGCCTCAAGCGCAACGTAGAGAGCAACAACACCGTCACGCTGCCTGATGACTACGTGGACCTTGTGAAGATTGGGGTGGTAGATGACGACGGGTTGGTGTACGTGCTAGGTCAGAACAAGAACCTGAACTACAGCAGGCAGTACACTACGGCTCAGAACACCGCCAATAGCGAGGCAGGACCGCTTGACATCGACGAAAACATCATCATCGATCGGGAGGACAGCAAGAGCGCTACAGGCGGGAACTCGGGGAATGTAGACGTAGTCGATGGCTTCGACAGCTACATCTTCCGCAACTACATCTACGAAAACAGCCTCGGGAGGTTGTACGGGATGGGGGGTGGTCAACAAGAAGGTGACTACCGCATCAACCTTGACCAGAACAGGATCGAGCTAGAGGTCAACAGCGGGGTGACCGAGGTGGTGCTTGAGTACATCGCTGACGAAGGCCGCTCTACCAACCCTGTTGTACACATCTACGCTGAAGAGGCGTTGCGTGCATATATGTACTACAAGCTGTGTGAACGCAAGAGCACGGTGCCAGCCAACGAAAAGGCTCGTGCCAGGATGGAGTACTACAACGAACGGAGGAAGGCGAAAGCTCGCCTCAGCAACTTCACGAAGGAGGAAGCGTTGCGAACCATCCGTAAGAACTACAAGCAGGCACCTAAGTACTGATGATTGAGAAGCTGTTCCCACGCCTCCTGAACAACTCTTCGGATTCACGGGTCAGGAAGGCGACGGAGATGTCCGATGCCCTGAACGTTCAGGTTGGGGGAGAATCTGCTGGAGGTGATTCCACAGGGGATATGGGGGTTCTCAAGCCGATTAACGGCAACAACCCCGTAGAGGACAGCTTCATCGGCACGAATAGCACCAAGCGGGTTATCGGCAAGGCCGAGGATAGCCAGCAAAACAGGGTGTACTACTTCGTATACAGCTCTAATGCTGAAGAACAAGGAGTATACGTATACGATAATGTGCAACGGACTGTAAATGAAGTGTTTACGTCCGAGTACTTCAACTTTCAGTCTAACGGATTTGTCAAGGGGGATGTAGTCCACTTGAACAACCAGACCGACGTAGACGCTGAGGAGCGTACGGTGTTGTATTTCACAGACAATGTGAACGAACCCAGGAAGCTCGATGTCGATCGGGCATTGGAGGACAGCTTCGTTTCCTACAATCAGTACGACTTCGCTGACTTCATTACGGCTTGCCCACGTACACCTGTCCCTCCCCCTACGTTCTCATTCTCTTACGATCCTGATTCTCAAGTAAACAACTTCGAGGGCTTGAACGGGTTTCAGTTCGCGTATCAGAACATCTACTTCGGTGGCGAAGAGAGCGCCCTGTCTACGTACAGCGACATCGCCATTCCCCCGAGCTACGTAAACCAAGGGAACCTCTCACTATCTAGCATCAACGTTGACAACGTCTGCACCATCACCATCCCTCGTGACGGTTACACCCGTGAGATTGAGAAGGTGAGGCTGCTTGGTCGGTACGGCAACGAAGGGAACTTCTACATCATCGAGGATATCGATCCAAATCCAAACTTTGCGGAGGATACGACGTATGAGTTCCGCAACGACCAGGTGATTACGGCCATCCCACTACTAGAGAGCGATAAGCAATTCGATGCCCTCCCGAAGCGTGCTCAGGCCCAAGCAGTTACTGAAAACAGGCTGTTCTATGGGAACTACGTGGAGGGGTTCGACAACTACCCCGTTACGGCTACGCTGACGGCGGTGTACAACGAGCGTGAGGAGGACTTCTTCAATACCTCAATCGGTATCGAACCGATTGTCTTGGAGCTTGATACCCTCCCTAATACTTTAGACGCCCTGAACAACAGGGTTGCGGGTTTTAAGCTAGACTTGTCTAGCGTCCCGTCTTCCATCCCTGCAGGTAGCGAGTACACCTTCACGATGACGGTGGGCCCAGACAGGAACTGGCACATCTACGATGCTCGTTTTGGGATGCATGCCACTCGACAACTCTACAACGTAGAGACGGGGGAGATGTCTACTAACCCTATTGTTCCTGGGGCGAATGTAGATGACACGATACGTGATTCGGGCTATAAAACCGGAAGGTCATACTTTGGCGGATTGCAACTGACGCTTGGAATCCCTTACAATCCAGGGTTCTCCAACGAGAATGACAACCTGTTGAAGTGGAACGTAGAGATTGGGGAGCAGGCGTCTTCAGCTCCCATCCCTGTTGCTTATGGGACTTCAGCTACCAACCCACTGATTGTCAAGGGTGGTGTTGTAACCTTCATCGTAAGGCTTACTACAGAGTCTGAGAACACTAGGTTGAACTTGAGGAATGCTATCTGCAGGGCTCTTTCTGGGGAGAGCATTTCTAACACTGGCTTCGTTTTTCAAGAAGACCAGAGTGACGTGTCTCCGTCTTATGAATTCAACCTTGGCTTGAGTCACGGTGATTCCATTGCAAACAACAGCAACAACCCGTTAGCTAAGTTGGTTGTGGCCGTTGGCGACAGGTCTTTTTTGCAAAACGGAATTACACCCAACGTAGCCCCATGTGGTTACTTTGTGGTCAATAGCGCTTCTGTGTCTCTTCGATGCAGGAACTTCCTCAACGTAAGTGAGTACAATCAATCTCCGCAAGAAGCCTTTATTGCTCTTGATATTGATTCTATAGATGAGACGGACGTCAAAACCGTCGTTCCTGACGTGCCCTTGAATCCGATTGTAGGGAACAACAGCAGCTCTACAGAGTTGCAGTTGGATATCAACAAGTTTGTGGTTCTAGACCCAGATCTTATCGCAAACATCGACTTGAATTTTATTCAAGAAAATTTTGAGCACCAGTGGTATTCGGATTTGTATAACGAGGTGCAATTAGATGGAATAGGATTAATCTCTCTTTCAGCAAGTCAGGCTGCTGCGTTCGGTCAATCAGGAAGTGTAAGTCTTGCTGACACCGAAACAAGAATCGACAGCCAGATAGCGAGAGTTTTTGGGTCACTGGTTATTCCTCCAGGATCAAAACTTTATCAGTCCACTAGAAACAGGGCAGAGAACACTAATGACGTTGATTCTTTCAGCCTGTTCAATAACTACGCCCTATCGCTTGTAGATGGATCTGGCGGTCCAGGTGGTGGCTTTGTTAATAGCCTTTTTAATCAACAAACTTTTGACGCATTAGATCCGATTGTCGTTGGCGGGATTGGACCCACGTCTTACTTCTATAAGGGCGGATCTATCAGCAGGTCTGTGTTTCGATATGGCTCTATAAACAGAAACGCTTTTGGTTACCTCCCTACTGAAAATTTCAACTGGCAAGTTCCAACCATACCGTACTTTTTCCCAAACAGGGATACACCGATTGGGCCTCTTTCGTACGACTACGAAGGCGATCAAGGAGATGAATCTTCAGTAGAGGCTGTTTCTTCTGCTTCTTTTTTGAGTAGCATTGATGACACCAGCGTAGTTTCTCGCTCCTTCAAGTCCTCTGCCAACCACGACTTCGGGGTGGTGTACTATGACCAGCGTGGACGGAGTAGCAACGTCAACCCAATCGGCAGTGTCTACGTAGCTGGATACAGTGCCGCAGAAAGGGATCCTGGATTAGAGGGGAGAGTTAATGTAAGAGTACAGCTTCAGGAAGAAGCTCCTGACTGGGCTTTCCACTACCAGATCGTATACGGGGGTAACAGTAGTGTCGACAAGTTTGTGCAGTACACGACGGGTGGGGCGTTCGTCCCTACCGACTCTAACGAAGAACAGAACATCTTCGTCTCCCTAAACTACTTACAAAACAACGACGATGTTTCCTACGTGGACGCTTTCGGGGCTCGATCACCTGAAGGAAATAACCGCCTTTACGAGTTCCGAGAGGGGGACAAGCTGCGAGTCATCAGCTACTACAACCAAAATGAGCAGCGCGTCTTTCCTACCAACTACGTATTCGATGTGGTCGGATTGCGAGACTTGGGGGAAGACCCCGACGGAAACCCGCTAACCAACGACGATCAATCTGTCCCGCAGGCCAAGCAAGGGGACTTCATCGTACTCCGTAACAATCCTACTGCTAGCGGATTCAGGTACGCTGACGTGCAAGCTGCAAATGGTGTTTTTGAAACCTTCGAGCACTACTGGGGGAACAGGTGCGTGGTGGAGATTTTCTCTCCCTCTCTGTCTCAAGGTGAAGAGGAGCGCGTCTTCTACGAAGTCAGTGAAGCCTACCCTGTAGAGAGAAACGATGACGGTCAGACGGTGCACTCTAATACGGACATCACGTTGACCAACGGCGACGTGTGGTGGAGAAGGATGGCAGTGAATATGCCTGACCTCAAGGCCGATGTGACTGGCTATGTGAACTTGGTTGGTGGGGACACAGGGGACGGGTCTACCGCCCCGAGCTTCCGTGCCTACCAGCTTGAGTCCCCAACCTTCAGCGACCTCGTAAGGAATGCCGACGTGTACTCCTACGGGAAAGTGAAGGCCATCCTCCCCAACAGCCGTGAGGTACGAAGGAGGAGCAGCGTAACGTTTGGGGAGGGGAACAACTACGCCAGCAAGCTGGTAAGGTTTACTTCTTTCAATCCCTCTCTCTTCCCGTTCAAAGACCTCCCGAACCGCTACGGGGCAGTCAACTACCTCGAGGCATTCAACGAGTTCCTACTCATCATCCAAGAGGACAAGCTGTCCCGACTCCCCGTGAGCAGGCAGATTCTTTCTGATGCCGCAGGGGGTCAACAGCTTATCGCTAGCGATGTCATCCTCGGGACGCAGGTTTTCTACTCTGGCGACTTTGGATGCGATGGCAACCCCGAGTCCGTGGTGGTGGTAGACAACGACATCTACTTCGCCAACAAGAGCGTAGCCGAGGTGTACCGATTCAATCGAACCGAAGGTGGGGTGCGGGTGATTAGCGACAACGGAATGGAGGAGTTCTTTGAGAGGCTGTTCCGTGACGTTGGTGTGGACGCTCGTATCGTCGGGGGTTACGATCCGCTAAACGACGAGTTCTTAATCAGCATCTTCAACCCTACAGACCTTCCTGCGGCTAGCCCTAGTAGCGTTCTACAGCCATTCTTTCAGGATGTGGAAGTGCCAGGTGGCGGACCAGTTATAGACGGTGGGCCGATTGTAGACGATGGCGGAGAAACTACAGGTGGTGGTGATACACCGCCGGAATCAGAACCAGGTGGCGGTGTAGTTATAGATGATGAACCGAACACAGATGGTGGTGGTGTAGATGAACAGGCGCCAGGTGGCGGACCAGTTATTGGATAATACCTTTAAGACCATGACAGTAGCATTCAAGACATCGGCCAATGCGTGGACATCGAGGTACAGTTTCGATACCTCGTGCTTTGCTCATGTGGACAATGTTATGGTGACGTTCAACACGGAAGTTGATGGGGGCGGAGACATCGTCTACACACATGACGTTGATGCAAACAAGAACAGCTTCTACGGAGAGGTTTCCGACTCGCAGTTTACTGTGAGCTTCAACGACAACCCGTCAAAGAACAAGGTGTATAAGGCCGTCTCTTTGGAAGGGGCTAACCTTTCTGAAGCCTCAAGCAGCTTCGTAGCTAACCTCTCCCCAGACTTCAACCAGGCCCGAGAGGGTCAGGTGTTTGAATCATTTCTAGAGAAAGGCGGGGTGTTCTATGGGGGGCTGACAAAGAGCAACTTGACCGACCCGACGAACAACTTGAAAGCTGTAGCGGGGATTAGAAGGGTCAAAAGGTTGACTTCTACGCCTGGACCAACATCGGCTAACAACGGCCTTTTAAGTTTCCAAGGGTACACCGTACAGCAAGATTCTTTCAATAAGATTTTCTTTGAAGTAACCCCTTATCCCCACTACAAACAACTTGGTAGCGCATCTGGAGACCAAGTAGTAAGCAAGTATGTCCTGGGTTTCTTGACAGAAAACGGAGTGGAGCTTCGAGCCCCGCGAGTAGATATCAACCCAGACTTTACTTTCTCCTTGGATACGGAGTCTGACTTAGTCAGCGGGAGGCAAGAGACGTTTGCCAATCAACCAGATGGATTGGTGAATACATCTGGGGTGTCAAAGTATAGGGATCACATCGTAGTCAGGGCCAATGACAGCCTTGTTGGGAACGTCCCTTTCGGTGTAAGTGCTAACCTTTACAAGGTAACGGCGTTCGTCACCGCAATGAACGATTACATCTCTGCTGGTAACGAGGTGATGCTGTTCATGATTACCGACGACCGCATCAACGGGGCCGATCCACGGGGGCAATACGGGGACCTTACAGTAAGTATCCCCGCCGAAGACTTTGAGATTTTCGCAGTGAATATGGAGTATTCCCCTACAGAACTAGACCACTCCAAAGGATAATTTTTTACATTTGTAGTCATGCCTATACCTCTTGGATTAGCAATTGCAGCGGGCGCCGGTCAACTCACTGGCGGCATTTACAACATCGCCGCAGGTGCCAAGCAGCGCCGCGAGGGTGAAAGGCTGTTTGAACAGCAACTCGAGGACCTTCGATCTGGTAAGTACGACCTGACGGTTTCTCAGGCTCAACGTGACGTAGCGGACTTGGCCCGTCAGTACGGGGAGCAAAGGCTGAGTGATGTACAACGAAGGGGTGCTGCTGTTCAGCAGGCTACTTTGTTTGGATTGCGCGGTGGCGATCCTCGCCTTGCATCTACCCTTCCATCTACTGTAGCGGCCTCAGATAGGGCCATTTACGAAGCTGGTCAGCGGGCTGTCGGCTCAGGCCTTGAGGCTCAACGACGACTTGCGGGCATAGAGCAATCTATTCTGACTCAGAACGAGCAAGCCCGCAGGATGCTCGAGCAGATGCAGATGCAGCGCGGAGCAGCGGCAGGTGAGGCTGGTAGGCAGCAGCAAGTATCAGGGATTGGGCAGATTGCTAGCGCCCCGATGGACATTGCCGCCTTGTACGTCGCAGGGAGTGGCCCCCAAAAGAAAGGTCTAGCGGATGATTTGGGTGACGCTGGTGCTTACGTTAAGAGCTTCGACATCCCTGACTACGCCGGAGACTTGAGTCAGAAGTTCGAGGACCTCAGGCAGAAGTACGGGTTGAACGAGGACGGGGGTAAGGCCCCGATGGTCACCCCTGGGGAGTTCGATCACGACACCAACCCTATCGACATGGTTGCCGAAGACGGGACCAAGGTCGGGGAAGTAACAGGCGGGGAGCTCATCCTCAACCCTGAGCAAAGCAACACAATCGAGGAGCTAGTCGAGAAGGGGGATGCAGATGCTCTCATCATGTACCTCAAGGACCTTTTTGAACAGCCTCAGTTCCAAGAGTCCTGATGGCAGATGGAGTAAACACTGGAGGGTTTGTACCCACACAACCAGCTATCGTAGACACCTCAGCCGCCTTCACGAGGCTGTTGAATATCGCCCAGCGTCAGCAGGAGCGAGAGACCGCTATGCAGCTTGCCGAACAGCAACGCTTGCAGAAGCAGATGGAGGCCCAGCTCGACATCATCAACGGGTTCGATTCCTCCAAGATGGTGGCCGATGACAGGATGATGTTCAACGACGCCGTCAACCAGCTCCGCATGGACTTTGTGGAGGGGAGGATTACCGACCCGATGCAGTTCCGTGGCCGTGTCGCCAAACTCAGGAACTACTACGGTCAGTTCACGCAGTACGCTCAGAACCCTGAGACACTGGCTGCGCGGGACAACATGATGAAAATCTCGTACTACCCTAGCGAGCTCAACAAGGCAAACGAACAGCTTGGGGCAGGGGTAGAGTACGTGGCTGGGCAAGACATCTACAACGACAAGGTGAATACCTTTGAGCATCCGCTCGGCGGGGCCTCTTATCAGATTACACCGCAAGGTGACATTCTTGTGGGGACCCCACAGGGGAATATTCCTGTCGATTCACTACCGCGTCAAGGTGCTCAGCTCTTCGTTCCTGAACTCAACGTCACTGGGGAAGGTACAATCGATGGGGTCGTTTCAGAGAGCTCTGACGTCGCTCGTGCTATTCAAAGGAACGTCCCGAGTGGTAAGTACATCCCCACCGCTTACGAAGGCGTACTGATGGGGACTCAGAGTGGTCGAGCAGGCATCGTGTCTAGCTACGAGCAAGCAGGGAACAGCTTCGGAGGGTTTGAAGACCTGGTTGAGGCTTTCATTTCTGATGGACGAGTCGGAGTCTCCAACCTGATTCAGAACACCCCTGACGAAAACAGGGCCGCTTCTCTTCAGGCGCTTGCCAATGACTTGTACGGGAACGGTAAAGGCAGTTTCTCCTACAATGAGTGGAAGAGGTCGGTGGAGAACAGGTACGGTATTGACACCCCGTCTAAAACCACAGCCGAAAAGCAACAGAAGCGGAGTAGGTTGTTGAATAGCGGCGTGTATCTCCCTGAGTTCACGTACTACGATCCAAGGAAAGACACAAGTTTAGACGGTGTTGAAGCTCAACCTATCGTTGTAAATAACGGAATGGAGTTTGGCATTCAGGGCGGGCTAGACATTCCACTTGAAGGGGCCTTTGGTGTTACGGAGGGTATGACTGTCAAGCCTGTCTCCATCACGTTCTTCAAGGATGGGGAACTCCCTGTACTTAGGTACGCTGATCCTGAGAGCGGGGAGCTAGAGAGGCTGCCTTTGGTTCGTAGTGAACAAAGCCTAGTTAACAGGTACCTTGAGGAGGAGTTTGGCGTCACCCTTGATGAATTGAAGGGAAGGGCCAATAAGCTCTACCCACAGACTGCAGAGGCTACAGTTTCAGGTCAACAGGCATCGCCAGCACCTACAACCGTTACCTTCCCCTTCCAGAATGCCGCCCCGCAACCTGAAGAGGTTGCAGTTCCTTCAGAAGAGGTGGTTCCCCCAACCGTAGCTCCCGAAGCTATCGATACTGGTGTTGAGGTTACGGCTAGGCCAGGTACTGGGGAGTATAACATTCAGAAGCGCAACGAAGAGAACAGGCAGGAGGCTATCGAGGATCCAGAATCCTTGAAGCTCAAGGTTCGGGAGGATTATAACATCAGCCCCTTGGTAACTAGGACGCCAGAAGATAAAGTGTTCAGGGACAACCTACGCAATCTTCTCGATGACGCTGGTTTCCAGAACGCCCTCGTGCAATCTGGATACGTAGACTTCCGTGGTGTTCTCGGGGATATTTCTGGTGAAGCCCGAGAAAAGGCTATGATGACGGCACTAGACACCATGGGGGATGACGAACGCGCCATCTACGTCAAACAGTTTATCCAAACCAATAAAGACAGGTTCTGATGAACGAAGAACAGCTTCAGAATCTCTACAACGGATTGCTTGAGCGCAGCCTTGTAGACCCGAACGGCAGCTTCGAGGGGTTCAGGTCCTACTACGCCACCACCGATGCTCAGAAGGAACTCTACGATGGGTTGCTGCAGCGTCAACTGGTAGACCCAGCAGGTACGTTTGAAGGATTCCAGTCTTATTACTTCACCCCTAGCGATGAAGTAAACCACAACGATACCGC
>Ga0213860_10000435_pt1 | contig 16744 bp, 14 predicted proteins | sample PICome_3_FD_160118 | JGI IMG/M metagenome (GOLD analysis project Ga0213860, IMG submission 160118) | Coastal seawater microbial communities near Pivers Island, North Carolina, United States - PICO550 | ecosystem: Environmental > Aquatic > Marine > Coastal | place: USA: North Carolina...
GGTGTATATGATCCTATATCAGGAGAAGTTAATAGAGCTGCTTCTGTTGGAGCACAATCAAATATGATTTTATCACAATCAAATTATCCTGAAGAAGCATGGAGTTTTCTTGAATGGTGGATGTCTGCCGAGGTTCAAATTGAGTTTGCTTTTACACTATTGTCAACTTATGGAAAACAATATTTCTGGAATACTGCGAATCTTGCCGCTTTCTCTCAAATTCCTATGCCTGTTCAACACAAAGAAATTATATTAGAGCAATGGAAATATGCTATTGAAGCACCTAGAATACCAGGAAGTTATATGGTTGAAAGAGAGATAAGCAATGCATGGACAAATATTGTTTTTAATGGAGAAAATCCGAGACAAGCCCTAGATGAAGCGGTGAGGATTGCAAATAGAGAAATTTTATACAAAATGTCAGAATTTGATTATGTAGTTGATGGTATATCAATCAAAGATTACTTAGTACCAACCTTAGAAAATATTTACTTATGGCTAAAGGAGGATGAAACATGATAAAAAGAATGAATCGTCCTGCTTGGTTTATTGTACCCTATTGGTCTTTATTTTTAGTTTTTATTATTTTGCCAGTAATTGCAGCAGTCTTTCTTAGTTTTACATACTTTAATGCAATAGAAACACCAGAAATTATAGGAATAAATAATTATGTTGAGTTAATAACTATTGATACTGTATTTATGCAGTATGTTTTATCAAACACACTGAGATTTGCTTTAATTGTTGGTCCTTTCGGTTATATCATGGCTTTCCTTTTAGCTTGGATGCTAGCTCAAATCCCAAAAATCCCTAGAACTATATTAGCTATTATTTTATATTCTCCATCATTAACTTTAGGAGTTGCGATGGCAGCAATGTGGAGAATTATTTTTTCGGGTGACGCAAACGGATATTTAAATGCGATTCTCTTGTCAAATAATATAATATTGGAACCTATACAGTTTTTATCTTCGCCCCAATATCTTATGACAATCATGATTATAGTTTCGCTTTGGAGTAGTATGGGTGTAGGTTTCCTTGCTATGTTAGCAGGTGTTTTAAATATTGATCAGACTCTATATGAGGCAGCATATGTTGACGGAATCAAAAATAGAACTCAGGAAATTTTATATATTACACTTCCCTCAATGAAACCACAACTCTTATTCGGAGCAGTAATGGCAGTTGTGACAACTTTTCAAGCCGGAATGATCGGTGTTCAATTAGCGGGTTCTAATCCAACCCCTCAATATGCAGGTCAGTTGATTGTTAATCATATCGAAGACTTCGGATTTATAAGATATATGATGGGATATGCTGCAGCTATATCAGTTGTTTTATTACTCATTGTTTATGCTCTTTCAAAAATAACATTTAGAGTACTAGGAGATAAATCGTGAAAAAAAGAAGATCAAATTTTCAAGGAATGAAAATTAATCCAAGTAGATTTCATAGAAGTCAGCTGATATTTTATATTTTATTAGTTCCTTTTTCCATTTTAATGTTATTGCCAATTGTTTTCATTTTTAATCACGCATTTAAACCAATCGGTGAACTTTTTGCTTACCCACCAAGATTTTTTGTAAGGCAACCTACATTTGATAATTTTATAGAGTTGGGAAGAATAACCTCCTCTTCAGGTGTTCCATTTTCTAGATATATTTTGAATAGTTTATTTGTTACATTACTTGGAGTTGGAGCAGCAATTTTGATAACAAGTTTATCTGCATATGGATTATCTAAATTAAAGTTCAAGGGAAAAAAATTCTTGTTTGAAGTTAATACAATTGCATTGATGTTTGTTCCAATAGCCGTTCAAATTCCAAGATACTTAATCATAGCCCAAAGTGGATTGATTGATAGTTATTTAGGACACATATTACCTGTAATAGTTCTTCCTGTAGCAATGTTTCTTTTGAAACAGTTTATTGATCAAACACCTAATGAACTAATTGAATCTGCTAAAATAGATGGTGCTTCTGAAATGGAAATTTTTTTCAAAATAATATTTCCAATTATTCTTCCTGCAATTGCAACGGTAGGTATTCTTTCTTTTCAAGTTTTATGGAATGATGTAACAACTTCGATATTATACATAAATGACGAATCAAAAAGAACTTTAGCGTTTTTTATGATGAGTTTAACATCACTTCAGGGAAATACTGTTGCTGGACAAGGAATGGCTGCAGCAGCTTCTTTAATAATGTTTATCCCTAACTTGACTTTGTTCATCTTTCTTCAAAGTCGAGTCATGAATACAATGGCACATTCAGGTATAAAATAATGAAAAAAATAATTTTAATTGTTCTCATGCTTTTATTTGTTCCAATAATGGCTATATCTGCAAATGGTATACCGTATTTGACATATACATATTCTTCTACTAATCGCAGATTTGTTTATACACAAGATGCATATCTACCTTTATCTAGAATACAAAATTTAGAAGATATAGAAATGCAAGATCCTCAAGATATAACCATAGATAATAACGACATTTTATATATTGCTGATAGAGGACTTGGTTTTGTAATTAAGTATGATTTAGAACTTCAACAAAAAACAATTATTGGTGAAGGAGTACTTTCAAGTCCTACAGGTGTTCATGTTGCAGAAGATGGAAGAGTGTATGTTACTGATTTTGAACTAAAAAAAGCATTTCAATTTGAAATGAATGATAATGAAGTATATGAATTAAAAGTTACTTATCAAGAACCAGTTAATTCCCCTTTTTTTGGTGAAGACACTTCTTTTGATCCAACTAAAGTTGTAACTGATAAAGCAAACAATGTTTATGTTCTTCTGGCAGGAAATGTTAATGGCTTAGCACAATTCAAGAATGATGGCTCATTTTTTGGATATTTTGGAGGAAATAAGATTCCTCCAACGTGGCAAAATACGGTAACATATTTATTATTTGATGAAAATACTAGAAGAGATTTGTTTCAGATAATACCTGATCCTGTATATAATCTTGCCATTGATCAAGACGGTTTAATTCTTACTACAACCAAAGGTCAAGAAGGATATCTTAAACTTAATATAGCTAATTTTGTCTATAACTCCTCAGTTTGGGGTTTTGATAATGTTGAAGATCTTTTTGTAGGTCCTTATGAAACTATTTTCACAATATCATCTAATGGATACATAGTTGAATATGCTCCAGATGGATCAGTTTTGTTCATATTTAGTGGAACAGATTCTTCAGGCGTACAAGGTTTATTTCAGAATCCAACGGGTATTGCAGTAGATTCAAAAAACAATTTGTATGTAATTGATGATAAAACCAAATCACTACAATTATTTACACCAACTTCCTTTGCGAATTTAATTCATTATGCTATAGAACTCTATCAAAATGGGAGATACAAAGAGTCCTTGGAGCCATGGCAACAAGTATTAGAAAAAAATGCATTATTTGATTTGGCTAATCAAGGTCTTGGAGATGCTTATTTTGCAGTACAAAATTATCGTGAAGCTCTGTACTATTATGAGATAGCTAGAGATGTACAAGGGTACAGTGATGCATTTTGGGAAGTTAGAAATGATATATTGCTAGAGTCGGGATCATCAGTGATAATTTTTATAGGAATAGTATTTTTATTTACTCTTGTTAGTAGATACTTAAAAATTAGTGAGAAAATTTTAAAACCAATAAAAACAATAAAATCAAAAATTATGAAATTAAAATTTGCTAAAGATATCGTATATCCATTTTATATTCTCAGACATCCAATAGATGGACATTATGGAATAAAAAGAGAGTCTAAAGGTTCTATAACATCAGCAAATTTATATTACTTTTTATTCTTTATTTTTTACATGTTTTTCATTTATGAAACTAATTTTTTATTCAATCCAATTATTTCATCGCAAATAAACATAGTAGAAGAAATTGTAAAAGTTTTTGTTCCTCTCTTACTTTTTGTTTCAGCAAATTATTTAGTTTGCAGTATAAGAGATGGTGAGGGAAGATTTAAAGATGTCTATTTGGCTACTTCATATTCTCTTTTGCCAGCTATTATTGGATTACCTATTATTACAATTGTATCTCAAGTATTAACATTAAATGAGGGCTTTATTTTTGATGCTATGTATGCTATTACATTATTTTTCACAGGATTTTATATGTTATTCATGATTAAGGAAATTCATTACTATGATTTAAAAAATACTATAGGAAATTTTTTAATTACATTATTTACAGGATTAATGATTGTAGTTGTAATCTTTATAATATATCTGCTACTTGGAGAAATTGTGACATTAATACTTGATATCATTAGAGAGGTGAATGTACGTGCTTAAATTTATAAAAATTTTATTATCAGCAACTTTATCTATTTCATTAGTCGTCTCATATCAAAATATCAAAAGATCTGATTTATCAGATGAAAGCAATTCATTAGACTACGTAGAAAAAGCTTTATTGACTTCGAATAGGATGACTCAACCAGATAACTTTAGTCTTGATAAAATTGAAACTTATGAAAATGAATTTAAACTACCTTACGATGAAGAAGTATTATCTGAATTAGGATATGATTACAATATTGAGAATGATTTATTTAAATTATATTTTCATTCATTATCTTTTTCAGTTGTTTTATATGATAAAACAAACGATTACTATATTTCATCTCGAGCTGAATTTCAAGGTATAACCGGTACTAGAGAAAACAACACTTCAACTAGAAATATGATGAATAGTGGTTTATGGATTAGTTATGTTAGAAAGGCTAATGTTTCAACAGCAACTGAAGAAACAGATTCGATATATTCTGCTGCGGATGTAAAATATGTAACTGATGGTTCCATTAAAGATGAGCAAGACTATAAATCTGTATTTGAAGTTAAAGAAAACTCATATGATTTTGATGCAGTTGAGTTAAATGTAAATGAAGTCAATCAGTTGTTAGATATTACTGTGAATTATAAAGATTTAGGATTTAAATTAAGTGTAATTCTATCGTTAAATGAAAGTGGATTGAATGTTCAAGTGCCAGCTGAAAAAATCGAAGAAAATAGTAATAGGTTTTATTTAACTAAAATAACTTTTTTTCCTTATTTTGGCTCTGTAAGAGAAGATAGTGCACCTGGCTATATGGTTGTACCTGACGGTTCAGGGGCCTTAATTAGATTCAATAAACCAATTGAAGAGACTTTGAAAGCTAGATTCTATGGCAATGACTTGGGAATTAATTCAGCATCGGGTCCATACTTTTCTCTTCCAATCGCTGGATTGATAAGTAACGTTGGAAAAGAGGGATTTTACGCAAGAATTGAAGAGGGTGCCGCATCTTCAAAATTTGAAGCTTCATTTTGGTCATCTAATTCTAAGTATCAAAAATTTTCGATTACTCACATACTTAGACCCATCTATAAAGCAATTATTAATCAGGCCGGGGACGGTAGAGAGCAAGTTCCGGAATCTATAAATAATATTGATTTTAAAATGACGTTTGTAATTTTAGGACAAGACTCTAGTTATGATGGAATTGCATTAAATTATCAAAATTATTTATTGGAAAATGAACTCGTTCATCAAAAAGAATATTCTGATGAATTGCCGATGGTATTGTCTCTATTAATGGGAGATCAAACACCTGCTTTTTTGGGCACTTCATATCTTGAGATGACTTCGTCTGAAGAAGCATTACAGATAATTGACTACTTCAGGGAAAATAGTATTCAAAAGTTAATTTTAGAGTTTTATGGGTGGTCATTAGATGGACATGTTGATGAGACTCCTTACAGGATAAGAAAAGTTAGTGGATTAGATAACCTTATTTCTAAAATTAGAGAGATGGATTTACCTTATTATTTATTCCAAGATTATATTATTGGAAGTTCATTATCTTCACGATTAATATTTAATCGAGATGTATCGAGAAATTATTCTAGATTAAAAATGGATTATCCAATATTTTCTTTAAATTCTCAACTTGTTGATTTATATTATATTTATCCAAAACAAAGTCTCGCATTTTCAAATAACGATGAATTAAAAAATGTTTCATCTCCTAACATGGGGAACACATTATTTAGTTTTTTTGATGGAAAATTTAACTCTAGATATGAAAGTTTATCGTTTTATGATCAAATTATGAGTCAATTTGAATCTCAAATGCTTTATAGACCAAGTTTATATGCTTGGAAATATATGGATATATACAAAAATATTCCTATGATGCATTCTAATTATTATTATTATACTGATGCAATACCATTAGTCCAATTGATTTTAAAGGGAATTGTACCTTATTTTAGTGAACCTCTTAACTTTAATGCTTTAGGAGATGATGCTTTTTTGAATATGATAGACTATGGTGTATATCCAAATTACGTTCTCACTAAGGAACCAACAGAAAAAATGAGATTTACAAGGTCGGCATTCTATTTTACAACTGAATTTGAAGTATTTAAAGATGATATAATTAATACGTATAATATGTTGAACAACGTACATAAAGAGGTCGGTGATTCAAAAGTTGTTAAACGCGATGTTCTTGATTATGGTATTGTACTCGTAAGATATTCTAATGATCACAGCGTAATTATAAATTATTCTGATATAGATTATGAATATGGAACTTACATTATTTCAAGTAAAAGTGCTGAGGTAATTTATGACTAAAAAAACAATTAATTCGAAAAAACTAGATTTTACCAAAATGAAAATATTTTTTATCAAAATTTCAAATTTTGTTTCATTATTATTTGAAAAACTAGGTTATTTTTTGACTCATAATATATTTGTTTATGTTTATCCAAAAAAGGTAAGATTGTTTGGGATTAAATTTAATATTACAAGAAGTAGAAGAGATGCTTATTACGGTTACATGTTTATATTATTGTGGTTAATAGGTTTTCTTATTTTCACTCTATATCCGATGTTTTACTCCTTTTATTTAAGTTTGCATGAGGCGTATTATAATTTGCAAGAAGGGATTACATCAACATATATAGGTTTTGAAAACTATTTAAATATTTTTAGAAGCCAAACTTTAGTTCCTTTGTTTGCAACTTATGTTGTAAGAATGATATTATCAGTACCTCTAATCATCGTATTTTCAATATTGATTGCAGTGTTAATTAACGTTCCAATGAAGTTAAAAGGATTATTTAGAACAATATTTTTTCTTCCTGTGATAATTGCAACTGGACCAGTGATCGGAGAACTTACTAATCAGAACGCTACTACACTTCCTGCTTTAGAAAATTCGACATTATTGGTTTATATTACTGAAAACTTAGGAAGTTGGATTGCTGATCCTTTAGTGTTGTTGCTAAATTCGTTATTGCTTGTATTATGGTATGCTGGTATTCCAATTTTGATTTTTTTAGCAGGCTTGCAGAAAATAGATAGATCTATTTATGAAGCTGCTTCGATTGATGGTGCTTCACCTTGGGACCGTTTTTGGAAAATTACTTTACCTGGGATTTCATCGTTAATTGGAGTATCTATAATCTACGTTGTTGTAACTATGAGCTTATTTGTAGAATCCGGAGGAATTTTAGAATTAACAAGATCACATATGCTTGTTGGAGCACCTGACAGTCAATTTTGGTTTGGATATGGATATGCTGCTGCGATTGCATGGACTTATTTTATATTTATGGTTCTAATTATGTTAATATTTATTACAATTTCAAGGGGAAGAAAGGGGTCTAGAGCATGAAATTACGAAAAAAGTTATTCGGAATGCAATTTACGGATGGTCTAATTTATAAAATTATAGTTCTAGTTCTTTTAATTAGTTTCTCTTACATATATTTATATCCAATGTTATTTATGTTAACAAACAGTTTCATGAATGTTGATGATTTGATTAATCCGGGAGTCAATTGGGTTCCAACAGTACTTGAATTAGAAAATTATAATCGTGCTATTCAAGTATTAGAATTGCCGGCATCAATTTTTGACTCTACTGGATATGTTTTACAAGTCTCAATATCAGCTACGGTATCATCTGCATTAATAGGATATGGATTTGCTAAATTTAATTTTCCGTTGAAAAAAATTCTATTTGCATTTATGCTAGCAACATTTATTCTTCCATCTCAGGTTACGATGGTTGCTAATATGTTAATTTTTAGAAATTTAGGTATTATGAGTAGCGAAAGTTCAATGGTATTACCTGCGATCTTTGGTCAAGGAGTAAATGCTGCAATTTATATATTGATATTTTATCAATTCTTTAAAACAATTCCAGGAGTTTTAATGGAATCTGCAGAGATAGATGGGGCGAGTCCAATAAAAGTCTTTTACAAAATTGCTTTACCATTAGCTATCCCATCTTTTCTAATAGTTTTTTTATTTAGTTTTGTTTGGTATTGGAATGAAACATTTATTACAGGTTTATATGTGGGTGACCAAGTTACTTTGCCTTTAAAGCTACAAGCTTTTAGAGCAAGCTATGAAAGTCTTTTCCCTCCAGGATCTTTTGGATCTGAATTAAACGAAGCTATTATGCTAGCTGGTAACATGATTACAATATTGCCATTATTGTTGTTGTACTTTTTTGCACAAAGATTTTTTACAGAATCAATAGATAGAACAGGAATCACCGGAGAATAATATGAAAAAACAACTTATGTTTATGATAGTTTTAATATTAAGTTTTTTAATTACCAGTTGTGGGAATAGTTTACCAAATAATCTCGAGCCTTTAAAAGCCTATGAAAATTGTGAAATTAAAACACTTTCTGAAGATTATGTTTGTGTATGGGCCGATGAATTTAATGGATCAGAACTGGACATGTCAAAATGGAATATAGAAGTAAATGGATATGGCGGGGGTAATCAGGAACTGCAATATTACAAAGAGGATAATATTTTTGTAAGAGATGGTAAATTAGAAATTGAGGGCAGAAAAGAATACTTTAGTGGTAAAAGTTATACATCTGGGAGAATCAATTCAAAATATAAAGGTGATTTTAGGTATGGAAGAGTAGAATTTTCAGCTAAAGTCCCTACAGGTAATGGAACATGGAGTGCCGTTTGGTTGCTTCCAACTATGAATAGTTATGGTGGTTGGCCCAATTCTGGTGAAATTGATATACTTGAACATGTAGGTTATGATCCAAATCGTGTCTTTTCATCTACCCATACAAAAAAATTTAATCATTTGGGTGATAAAGGATCATTAACTTTTTCAAAGACTTTGTATGAAGCGACTACAGATTTTAACAATTATGTTTTTGAGTGGGAACCTGGGAATATGAAAATGTATGTTAACGAATCTAAAATTGGTGAATTTAATTACGTGCCCGCATATAATCAAGATGTAGAATATAAGGATGTTTATCCCTTTGATCAAATGTTTCATATTATAATAAACTTAGCTATTGGAGGCGTTTGGGGAGGGGTACAAGGAATAAATGATGAAATTTTTCCAACTTCGATGTATGTTGACTATGTGAGGGTGTATCAAAAAAATATTGCAAATATTGATAAAACTGCACCTTCAAAACCTGAAAAAATAAGAAAAATGACAAGTTTGAGCAGATCAATTTTTTGGAATCCATCTGAAGATGATGTTATGGTTGAAAAATATGCAGTTTATGTTGATGGTGATTTTTATAAATATACTAATCTTAATCAAATAAGGTTTAATTCTCTTTTCCCAGGCGAATATGAAATCACTATAGAAGCCATCGATTTTACAGGAAGAGTATCAAGTAAAAGTGATAAATTTATTCTGTTGATATAAAAAAAGCCGTTAAGGCTTAGTGGTACCCCCTATCCGGCTCGAACGGATGACCCACTGATTAAGAGTCAGTTGCTCTACCAACTGAGCTAAGGGGGCAACATAAAATTGTTATAACACAAAAAAGAAAGTCTTGCAAGGATAGTAAAATCTATTTAAGGTATATAATAAAAAAAAGGAGGAGTCATGAACAAACTCAAACTTAAAGATAAAATCATCAGTATTTTAACATATTTAGTTTTTATTTTAGCATTATGGTATACAGTATGGACAATTACAGGAGGAGACGATAGTAGAGGAGATTTGCTAGTTGGGATTTCACGCCAGTGGTATTTCTCCAACCAATCAAATACACTTGTTGTTATTGCTACTGGGTTATTTTGGTTAAGATTAAATGATAAAAAGTGGTTTAAATATTTTGCTTCTATTGTTGCTACAAATATATTTATAACTGCAACAGGATATCATTTTATTTTGCAACATCCAGATGGCATTTCATTTTATGGTCATTTAGGTCATACATATGTTCCGATTGCTTATATTTTATGGTATTTTTTATCTGTAAAAGCACTAAAGTTAAAGATGTTTTGGATAAATATTATTTATCCATTGACATATTTATTTTTGGTAATATATGTTACAAAAACATGGCCATTAGGAGAATATCCATATGGATTTTTAGATCCAACGGATTTAGCTTTTAATCCAGATGGAATAAATAGTGTATTAAGATTTACACTTACAATCATGTTTCCAGCATACCTCTTTGTTGCATTCCTTATGACATTGTTAAAAAGTATGATTGAAAGAAAACCAAAACAAATAAGTAAAAAATAAGACAAATGTCTTATTTTTTTTTGTGATATAATTACAGCATGCAAAAATATAATCTAGTTTTTATAAAAAAAAGAAATAATATCCTAATGTTAAAAAGAAAAAATAAACCTTTTATTGGTATTTGGAATGGATTAGGGGGAAAAATAAAAAGTAATGAAAGCCCAATTGAATCAGTTGTTAGAGAAATTAGAGAAGAAGCGGGTATTAAACTTAAAAAGGAAGATTGTTGTTTCAGAGGTTTAATGACAACAGATATGAATGGTTATGAAAATAATTTAATTTTTTTATTTTTAGTAGATTTAGAAAAGGAGCATGAAATAAAAAAAGGTTTAATATGTGATGAAGGAATTTTAGAAATGAAAAAAATCGATTGGATTCTAGATAAAAATAACAAAAGTGTTGTTCCAAACATCCCATTTTTTCTTGAAGATCTATTAAATGAAAATCTAATTCATGTCCATTGTGAGTTCAAAAATAATATACTACTAAAAGTTAATGTAGATAAAATGTATGCTTTGGGAGAAATATGAATACAAATGTTAAAACAATCAAAATGAATTCTGAAAATCTCAAACTCATTACTTTAGAAAATTCATATTTAAAAGTTATTATTTCAACTTTTGGAGCTGCAATATTTCATATTTATCTTAAAAATAAAAATAAGTATCATGAAGTGACTGTTCAACCAAATAATTTGAAAGAGTTCATGTATTCAGATTTTTATTATGGAAAAACAGTAGGCAGAGTTTCAGGGAGACTATTTCCCCCAGGATATATCATTAATGACAGCTTTTATCAGCAAAAAAAAGAAAACATTTTGCATAGTGGAAAATCAGGTTTTTCGTTTTCAAATTTTGATGTAGTTTTCCTCTCTAAGAACAAACTTACACTAGAAGCTATATCTTTTGAAAAAGACTCTGGTTTTCCGGGAGATTTGAGATTAAGTGTTATATATGAGATTAACAATAGATCCTTGCAAGTGAGATATTTAGCAAATGCAACTAAATCAACATTATGTAATATTACTAATCATGTATATTTTAATCTGTCTCAGGAAAAAGATATATATAATCATGAAATAAAAGTTGATTCAAAAGAATATCTTGAAATAAATAAAGATAATAGAATATTAGGCAAAAAAAATATAATAAATTCAAAATATGATTTAAGCAAAAAGATAAATATGAGAAGTGTTCTTGAAAAGATGAGTGATACTCCATTTAAAGGTCTTGATCATACTTTTTTACTTAATAAAAGAAGTGTTAATTTATATTGCAAAGAGTTTTCCTTAGAGGTTAAAACTTCATATCCTGCAATTGTCATATATTCACACAATAAAAAATCACCTCATTCGTTGTTACAGAATGAATTTGGGAAAAATAAACATTCATCTATTGCATTAGAATGTCAATTTGAACCCGGAGGAGTGCAACATGAAGGCCTTAATAAAGGAATTCTGGATTCAAAAGAAAAATATAATCATTTTATTTCTTATACTTTTAAAATTGACAATATATAAGTAGTGAAATAATAATCTTGTAATACTTAATTTAGTGTGTTATCATAAATCTGGTTTGAAAAGGAGAAAGTCAAATGCGTGAATTAGTTAAACTTGTTTGTACTGAATGTGGTAGCGAAAATTATCATACTACTAAAAACAAAAAAGAGCATCCTGAAAGGGTAGAATTAAAAAAATATTGTCCTAAACTTCGAAAATATACAATTCATAAAGAAAAAAAGTAAATATACTGAAAAGTATATTTTTTTTTATAATAGCAAATAATACTTGACAGTGCTAAAAAAATATTATACAATGACATTAGCACATATAATAAACGAGTGCCAAAAGAGGTATAATTTGATTTCAAGCAGGCAAAAACTTATTTTGAAAGCAATAATTGAAGAATATGTTAAAACAGCTGAACCGATTGGATCAAAAGCTTTAACTTCTTTACCTTATCTTCACTTTTCATCTGCAACTTTAAGGCATGACATGGCAGAATTAGAACAAAAAGGTTTTTTAACAAAAACTCACACTTCTAGTGGTCGTATCCCATCTGAGAAGGGATATAAATATTATGTAAATAATCTAGTTACTAGAGATTCTGAAGTTCAATCCTCATTTCCTATTATTGATCAAATCATTATGAGCAATTCTCTTAAAAGAGATCATGCTATCGAAGAGGCGATTAAATTACTATCAGAATTAACAAGTTACACGGCATTTGCTGTGGGTCCAAAAGGTGTTGAATTATCTATAAAAAAAATCGACTTTGTGCCTTTAAATGATAACGAAGCAACAGTATTAATTGTTACAAATCAAGGACATGTTGAGCATCAGACAATCTATTTACCGAATCATATCTCAATTAATAATGTTAGAGAAGTTGTGAAGACATTAGATGATTTATTACGAGGAAAGACACTTGATGAAGCAATGATTATGTTGAAAAAGTCATTTAAAAATAATGAACTCAAAAAATTTATTGATTTTCAAGAACAATTTTTACAATCATTTGTTGAGGCTTTCTCAAAATTTGCAGAAGAAAATTATTATTTCTCTGGAATGGTAAAGATGTTTGATCAACCAGAATTTAAAGATTCCAAATATATTAAGAGATTTATTGAAATGTTGGATAGAAGGGACATAGTCAAATTTATTGGTCGCGATGAGGGACTTCAAGTAAGATTCGGTAGTGATTTAAAACTTATTCCAATGGAAAATTGCTCAGTGATTTCAATCCCATATCATATTTCAGATTTAGAGCATGGAACAATTGCAATCATAGGCCCCAATAGAATGCCTTATGGAAAGGTTATTCCTTTACTTGAGTACATTGCATTAAATCTTGGAAAACTATATAAATAAAAAAAGGAGGATGAGTTATGAAGGAAAAAAAAGACTCAAAGAAAAGAAAAAGTGAACCATCTGAGTTAAATAAAGCAAAAGATAAGATTAAAGATCTTAAAAAGGAATTAAAATCCTTAAAGGATGAAAAATTGAGAGTTCATGCAGAATTTGAAAATAGTAAGAAAAGGATTAATCAACAACGAATAGAAGATAGGAAATTTGCAAGTAAATTTTTAATAGATGAATTGCTCACTCCAATGTTACAACTTGATAAAATTGTTCATATGGAAACAGACGATGCTAAATTAAAGAATTTCTTAATTGGATTTCAAATGATTAAAAATGAACTTTTGAAAATTTTATATAACGATGGATTAAAAGAAATTGATGCTAAAGATAAAGATTTTGATCCAAAATATCATGAAGCTGTTGAAAAAGTATCAAATAAAGAATTTAAAAATGGAATAAACATTGAAGTAATTGAAAAAGGATATTTATATAAAGAAAAATTATTAAGACCTGCAAAGGTAAAAGTAAATGAATGGAGAAAAGAAAATGGCAAAGACGAATAAAATTATAGGTATTGATTTAGGAACAACAAATTCAGTTGTTTCAGTAATGGAGGGTGGCGAATCTAAGGTCATAGCTAACCCTGAAGGCGGAAGAACAACTCCTTCGGTAGTTGCATTTAAAGGAGAAGAAGTTTCCGTAGGAGAAGTTGCAAAAAGACAGGTTATAACTAACCCAAATACAATAAGCTCAATTAAAAGACATATGGGAGACCCTAATTACAGAGTTGATGTGAATGGAAAAAAATATTCACCTCAAGAAATATCTGCAATGATTCTAAAAAATTTGAAAAAGACTGCAGAAGCGTATTTAGGAGCAGATGTTGATAAAGCAGTAATTACGGTTCCAGCTTATTTTAATGATGCCCAAAGACAAGCAACCAAGGATGCAGGAAAAATTGCAGGATTAGAAGTAAAAAGAATTATAAATGAACCAACTGCTGCAGCATTAGCTTATGGCATTGATAAGACTGATAAAGAACAAACTGTATTAGTTTTTGATTTGGGTGGAGGAACTTTTGATGTTTCAATACTTAAGTTAGCTGATGGAACATTTGAAGTTATATCAACATCAGGAGATAATCATCTAGGTGGAGATGATTTTGATGAGAAGATTATTGAATATATGGTGTCTGAATTTAAACTTTTAAACGGAGTAGATTTATCTAAAGATAAAATGGCAATTCAAAGACTTAAAGACGCTGCTGAAAAAGCAAAAAAAGAATTGTCTGGTGTAACATCTTCTCAAATTTCACTACCGTTTATAACAATGGGAGATTCAGGACCTCTACACATGGAATTAAACCTCACTAGAGCAAAATTTAATGAACTTACATCTGATTTAATTGATCGTTGTGAAGCCCCAGTAAAGACAGCATTAAAAGATGCAAAAATGGGATCTAATGAAATACATCAAGTATTGTTGGTGGGTGGATCAACAAGAATTCCTGCAGTACAAGAAATGGTAAAAAGGTTACTAAGTAAAGAACCAAATAAGTCTGTAAACCCTGATGAAGTTGTTGCAATGGGTGCGGCAATTCAGGGTGGAGTCTTGGCAGGAGATGTCAAAGACGTCTTATTATTAGATGTTACTCCACTTTCATTAGGAATAGAAACAATGGGGAATGTGTTTACTAAATTGATCGAGAGAAATACTACTATCCCAACATCTAAATCACAAGTATTTTCAACAGCAGCTGATAATCAACCTGCAGTTGATATACATGTTCTTCAAGGTGAAAGACCTATGGCGTCAGATAATAAAACACTTGGACGTTTTCAATTAACTGAACTTCCTCCTGCTCCAAGAGGCGTACCTCAAATTGAAGTATCTTTTGATATTGATGCTAATGGAATTGTTTCTGTAAGAGCAAAAGATTTGGGAACAAACAAGGAACAAAAAATTACTATTGAAAATAATGGTAGTCTCAGTGAGGAAGAAATCGAAAAAATGATTAAAGATGCTGAGGAAATGGCTGAATCTGATAAAAAAAGAAAAGAAGAAGCTGATTTAAGAAATGATGCTTCAAGCCTTGCTTTTCAGACAAAAAAAGCTATTGATGATTTAAAAGATGAAGCTGATCCTAAAGAAAAAGAAGAGGCAGAGAAATTAATCAAAGAACTTGAAGAGAATTTAAAGACAGATGATTTAGAGAAGATAAAAAAATCAAAGGAAAATCTTGAAAAAGTTGCTCAAAGTATTGCTCAAAAAGCATATCAAAAAGCTCAGAAAGAACAAGAAAAAACAAATCAAACAGGACAAGAAGAAAAGTCAGATAAAAATAAAACAGTGGATGCTGAATTCGAATCTAAAGATTAGTTTAATTGGAGAAAAATAAATGCCTGAAAAAAGAGACTATTACGATGTTTTGGGAATAAGCAAGAATTCATCAGCAGAAGATATAAAAAAAGCTTACAGAAAAATGGCAAAAAAATATCATCCTGATGTATCAAAAGAAGAAAATGCAGAGCAGAAATTTAAAGAAGTTCAAGAAGCTTATGACGTATTATCGGACTCAGAGAAAAAAAATAATTATGATCAATATGGACATCAAGGAAACCCATTTCAGGGATTCGGATCTGGAGCATCCTCTTTTGAAGGTTTTGGAGGAGGATTTGGTGATATATTTTCCCAATTTTTTGGGGGACAAAATACCCAGAGAAGATATAACGGTCCTCAAAAAGGTGAGGATCTAGAAAGGGTAGTGACAATAGAATTCATGGATGCAGTACTTGGAACAAAAAAAGATATCTCAGTTGTTGTTCAAGATACTTGTCACTCTTGTGGAGGAAATGGTGCTGCTTCAAAGGAAGATATATCAACCTGTCAAAATTGTAATGGTAAGGGACATATCAATGTAGATCAAAGAACTATGTTTGGAACAATGAGATCACAACGAGTATGCAAAAATTGTTCTGGTCGTGGTGAGATAATAAAGAAAAGATGCACTTCATGCGCTGGAGCAGGAAAATTAAGACAAAATAAAAATGTTTCAGTAAATATTCCCGCCGGAATCGATGATAATATGACATTAAAAGTTGCTGGTTACGGTAATGGTGGAACTAAAGGTGGACCAAAAGGAGATTTATACTTGACATTTAGGATTAAACCACATAAAGTTTTCAGAAGAAGAAATTATGATATACATTTAGAGATTCCAGTTTCTATTGCTGATGCAGTGCTAGGAACAAAAGTTGATATTCCCACAATATATGGAGATGTCACATTAAAAATCCCTTCAGGAACTAACCATGGTACCATTTTAAGAATGTCA
>Ga0213860_10000436_pt1 | contig 16723 bp, 29 predicted proteins | sample PICome_3_FD_160118 | JGI IMG/M metagenome (GOLD analysis project Ga0213860, IMG submission 160118) | Coastal seawater microbial communities near Pivers Island, North Carolina, United States - PICO550 | ecosystem: Environmental > Aquatic > Marine > Coastal | place: USA: North Carolina...
TCTTCGTTGAAGCCCAGTACTTTTATCAGTCGATTGAATTTCCGCATTGGCCGTAATGATAATCATTCCTTTGTATTGAAAAGAAGTCACATTGGCTTTGTTCTTAACCTCATTGCGAACCATGTCACCGCCGCTGAGGTTTTTTAGAACTCCAACGCTTCCTCCATACTTATCCTGGTCAGGCAAGACAATTAATTTCTTACCTGCGAAATTAGTCAATTCAAATTTATTACTCTCCATTTCTTTAAAGCTAGTCGTCGCCATGTTGTCGCGACCGACCAGGGCGACACATAGGTTTGCGAAGGTTGACTTGCCGGTCTTGCCATAGCCCACGATCTCGAGGAACCTCTGAACTTCATGGTGCTGCAGCAGCACTGCTCTCAAGAAAGCACGGAGAAGTTGAACGCGATCCTCCTTGCCCTCTTGCGTCCAGTGCATCCAGTCGATGATCTTACTTGGAATTTGTTTGTCGTCATAGGCATAGGGCTGACGATTAATCAGAAATAGATCATGTGCAAACTTTAAATTTTTGTTAAAAGGTATCAACTTTTTGCTAGGTGCATGAAGGATTCCATTTGTAAAGAGCAAGTAGTCTCGATCCTCATACCAATTGTTAAAGGTAAATTTATTGCTTAATAAATTTTTAAGATCATTGATTAATTTGTTATCGTATCCAGATATTAAACCAGACTCGGCCAGGACATCAAGCCTTTCCATCAGGTCAGCTCCCATCTTATTGTCAGACAAAAGCTCCCAGTGTCCTTTACTAGGATCGAACAGACGAAACTGTCTAAGAGTTTCGCAGTATCTAAGGTTGTCGTCGTAGGCTTGGACCAGTAAATGAAAAATCTGGCTCTGACTTAATGAACCTTTTTGTTTCCTGGTTTGCTTGGGTAGGATGCTTCCTTTATCAAGGCTATGACGCTGTTGTCTATCTTCCTGAAGAAATGCTATCATCTCCTGTTCAATCAGTTCAATCGGATCTTGATCCTGATCTTTCTCGAGAGTCTTTAAATATTTTTCCGCAGCAGCCACTTCTTTGTCAGAAACGGAATGCGCTTTAAAGTCTTGGCTCAGACTAAATCCATACTTCTTAGCCTCCTCAATAAGGGAGCCAATGCCTGCTCCGCCCTCACGATCAAATGTTTTCCATTTGGCAGAACAAACACCAGGCTTATACTTTTCTGATCGTTGGCTCCATGCATCCCAAATTTCTAGACAGCTGTCGTCGATTGAATGAAGAGCTTGCCCAGCCGAAATCCAACTATCGTAGTTATCGCAATGCTCTACAGGCAAACTAAAAATTGCTTTTTCAGCAATACGTATATCTCTTTCGACAGTGATCTCACTATTGATTGCAAAATTTAATCCTACATAACGCTGCCTTTCAATAGTCGGCGTACCTTTCTTTTTATTTTGAGCATAAACATTTGCGATAATCCATTCCGGTACTAGAGGAAGATTTTCACAGTGCTCAAAACCTTGACCAGGCAAGGTAAAGAACCCTTTGGTATCAGGGTGTTTACCCATGAGTACACCCTGGCGTTTCGTCCAGAGAACCTCGAGTTGTTCATCTGTGTCACCAAGCCAGCGATACTTTGACCGGGCGAAAACATCAAAATCTTTTTTAGATACTTTATAAAGCTTTCGTACTCGCCCTTCCCTACCACTTGAGATGGCAAGAGTAGAAGGAAGAGCCTTGTCAAATTCTTCTGTAGAAAGCTTTTCAACAATATCAAATGCGCTCTTACCATCAACATCAACCCAAACTAAACCGTAGGGTTCATTACCCACTGGCCCAGAAAGTAATCCGACTGCTTTAGCTTTATTCGAATATAGTTCTTCAGCAATCTCCGATACAGACATAGGATGTTTCTGCCATCCCAGGATGTATGGGGCTTTGTCTATACCCAGTGGAGTCAAGGGCCAGGAACTGGGTATGAGATCTAAGCGGATTTCACCTGGCTTGATTTGAAAATCGATAGACATATTAGTTGCTTGCGTCTAGTAATTGTACGGTGATATCTTTCTCCGGACAGATATTCGATTTCAATAAATTAAAGGCATGGATTTGCATTGCAAAAGGAACTAGCAAAACATCACCATCCACTGCATCGATGATCAAAGATTTCAGGGCACGAGAAAACTCCGCCGGTTGTACGACGTATTTCATAGATTCAATTTGCAGCTGAGTTTATTTTAGTGTGGGTAATTTAGTGAATTCGATTAGAGATATAGGATTAAGCGGTGAGAAGGCAGTGCTTGCAAGGGTTTTGTGCGGTGCGCCTTAAAAGTAACCAGGACTACTCAAACCAACAACGCGCCACTTTACAACTTAAGGATTGTTCCGGCTTTGGGTAAAGTAGTATTTCATTTTCCTGCACATCGCGAGAACCTTTAAACGTAAATACGCAATAACACCGGCCAAGATAAAGCGCATGCATTCAAACATTGAAAGCTGATTGAAAGTAATCTATACAAGATTTTAATAGTATTACATCATCTTTAAGATAGCCCAGAGCTAAGTTACAGCTGGTGCATAGCAGACCTCTTACCCTTCCCGTCTTATGGCAATGATCAACGGAAAAATGTTTTTTCTTATGTCCGGGATCAGTAGAACCGCAAATCTTGCACCGATAGTTTTGGTTGATAAGCATTTGTTCATACTTTTCAATGCTTATCCCGTATCTTTTTTTTAAATTTTTAGCTCTAATTTTTTTCTTTTTTTTACAATTATCCATAGTTATCAAATCAAATCTTTATCAACAGGCCCATACTTTTCCATTTGTTCAAAGTATTCTGCACAACATTTCCACCAGTCTTCTCTTAACGAGTCCAAAAAATTTCTGCTAATTTTAAAGACTTGCGTACGAAGTGGAGTCGAGACAAGGATTGCTGCCTGGTCAACCTTCAGACCAAGAGTGTTTTCAATACCTATATCATAAGCAGCTAATTGCTTAATAGTTTTTTTAAACTTCATGTAGCCGCCAAGTAGATCTCTCCATTCTTGTGAACCCTTTTCAAAATCTTTGGGCCAGCGCCTGCAGTAAGGTTTGACTGAAGTCTTTAAGTCAGCAAGAACTAGCTTTCCCCTAACGTAACCAATAACATCTGGTGCCCCTGCAAAGCAGTGTCCTTCATCATTAATTCCAAAGACCCTGGCTACACCATCGCCGCCCACGGTAAATTGATGCTCTTTCAAAAGAGGTCTCTCTGCCCAGATGCAATCGTCGAACTGATCTAAGACTGCTGGCATACCCTGCCAGAACTCAGAATACTCTTCCTTGATGTCAGGCTCTTTAATTCCATCAGCGAGGTAGTGTTCCATTGCAGCATGGATTGCCGTGCCTCTTTCTGCGGCTGCTTCTTTAGCACCTGGATTAGTTTTACTCCACATCTCTAACTTCTTTTTATTTTCTTCACTTGCAATTTCAGAAAGAATTGTAGTCACCGATGGAGCTGGTCCAAAGGGAGTTGTGTAATGCCTTCTTCCATCAATAGTTATACGACAATCTTTGTTGTTAAGGGCCTCCATTTGATCCCTTTTCCAGACTTTTGTGGAAGCCATATATTCTTAATGTATTAAAAAAATAATACATCGTATTTAGTAATTACATTAAATTCGAATTCGGTTATAACTACCGTGTTTAATTTTTATTGAACCGCTATACTTTATGTAGTGATAAATTTTTCATGGCTCTCTCAACGCAGGTAAAAATTCCAGTGGATGCAGCAAACAGGTCTATGCGTGAAGCATTGGCATTCGCTGCACGATCTGAAAATGCAGTGCTAATCAGTTCAATCACAGACATCATCGCAAAAATTGAGGCCCTCAATTTTATGGATGCACTGTTGGAAGACCTGGATCAACATTTAAAAATGGTGAATAAGTGTGAGTTTGGAAAAGAAAGCTGAGGCGGATGCGGAACGCTTCGCTAAATACTTCAGAGAACTTGAACGGTGGATGCCAGAGCCTCCCTCTGACTGGAGGGAGAAAGCTCTGCCATCTAAATACGATTCTATTTATGAAGAACGGGTTAAAAAAGAAAGATCTGGAGTAGCCTCTAAGGAGGCAAACAAGCCTGGGGCAATTGTCGAAAGCCCTTCCACACTACGAAAAAGGAACGAAGAAGCGGCCAAGGGAAATGCAGACCCAGAGTGAAAGCCTGGGTCTTTAATTTCTTAACATTGATTTAATTTTCCAAGCAGCCAAGAACAACTCACCGATCAACTCAGCAATATAATTTTCAACATCAGGCGCGTCAAGTTTCTCTGCTTGTTTACGAACAGCTTTTAAAGACATGGCAAAGTCTTCAATGTTCTTAGAATAAGTAAGAAGCATTACAGAAGGCTCGTATGACTCCACATGCTTTATGTCTTTTGCAGAAGATCTCAGACCTTTCTCGCACATCGGGAGAAGGTAGTTCATCGAACGGATGTATTCCCCGACACGATCAAATTGTTCGGCATGCTCTTCATACTGCTTTTTTAGAAACTTGTGTACACCGAGGAAGTTTGCTGCCTCATAATTTAAATGAATGAGGTGAGCTTGGGTACGCAGGTGCTCTAAAGTAGCGCATACTTTTGTAAGCTCTGCCACAAATTTTGCGGTCTTATCTTCCTTCTTATAGCGCGGAGTTGGATCAGCCTGGGGAGTATCAAGCTCCTGCTGAGGTTCTTGTACTCCGAACGGATCTGGGAACTGAGCCATTAACTTTAAGGGTCGCTTTATATCTCACATTCTAGAATAAAGTCCTTATTAATTACAGGCAAAAATTATCTAGAAGAAGCCTAAATATTTTCCAGCCATTGGCAGTGGCGCTGGCGCTGGCAGTGGCGCTGGCGCTGACGGCTGCGGTACCATTTCACTAGACATTGACTGAGCTACTACTTGAGGCTGTCTTCTGTCCTCATTAAAGGCGGTGATGATTTGGTTCAGGTCATTACTACTATTCACATTTGTAATTCCAGCTTTGTCCGCATAGTACTGATAGTCTTGTGTGTCAATACCTGCATCTCTAAGAGGAGCAAAGAAATCTGACCGAGGTCCCTGCCCAGTCAATGAATCTATAAATAAATCCCTTGTATCTCTTTCTTTAAAGCCTCCGCCTTTTACATTTTCACCCCTGAAGTAACGGGAGTCACCTGCTAGAAATTCATCTAATGGCCTTCCGCCAAAACGTGCACGCTTTTTGGCGTCTTTGTCCTCACTAAAATCTCCGAACAAGGAATATAGCATTGTTTGAAAAGCAATTTTCAGAAATATATGATTCAATTTTAAGACAAGTTTTTTTAAATGAGGACTTAAAATAAAGAATACAATTCAATCAGGTGGATACGCTAAAATAATAAAAAGTTATGCTGATCTTAAGGAGGTAGTAATGAATTTATTAAAACAATATAAAAAATTAGCAACCCTTAATGTTGAAGCAGAGCAATGTATGACCAGGGAGGAAGCGAAAAAGATTCTAAAGAAAGCTAAAAAAGTAAACCACAAAGTAGGATTCGACCGATGGAAGAGTACCAAGTAGAGAACTGGAAGAAGATCAAAGTAGCTCTTGAAGAAGCAGGTAAGACCGATTGTTTCTTTTATAAAAGGGCCGCACACATTTCAAAAAATGGTGCAGACATACCTGGCTTCGACCCTGAACTGATTAGTCATCAAAGCCAGGAATGAAAGGACGATGCGTGCTGACGTTTAGTTCCTGATTCTCCCGGATGTATTTGTCAGCCGCTTCCATCCGCTCGAACCACTGGTCACGCATTGCCCTTCCAGCTTCGTTGAGACAGAAGTTTTGCCACAAACCTGTGTAGGTTGCATGCCTGGGATGGGAGGGATCCTCTCTACCATCACAGCGATACATGTGTTCTAGAAAAACAATACGTTTGTTTTCTTCATTAACGTCCCAGTCAATTAGGGAATTGCCGACCATACGTGGTTTATTCATTGCTCAAGCAGACGAACATCTTTAGTGCTGGTGATGAAACAGGAAACATCATCTGGACGTAACTCTGCAATCAATGAATGTAAGTCATCTTCGACACTTTCTGTGAACTCTTCTAAAGTTTTTCCTTTAAAGGAATCATACTCAATCTCTAATTCAACATTGAAAGAGATGCAAGCAACTGCGCTGGACACTTTTGTTTGTGAAAGTCTTTTAACTTTATCATATAAGTTTCTCCAAGGAGTGTGCTTGATTGTCTTTATATAGACCGATCTGTTCTTGAATGATGTTGTAGTAATTAATAGCTGCTCTTACTTGCTCGTCAGGTTCCATACAAGCAGCCAGATTTTCATTAGAAACCATCGCACAAGTAAGAAGCGTCACACCTAATTCAAACTTATCTCCAATGACTGCCTGAAGTGGCGTCCCATCATTTGTGAACCTTGCTAAAAGGTCCATTAAGTTTACGGCTTGTTCGTGGTTCATGATTACGGAGTTAGTTTAGAAAGCATTACTTTTACAATAACAGAAATAGTCATAGGCATTCATTGCATTAACATGAAAACGTTTGCTTAACATTAAACGTTTCTTTTTCTCAAGACAATCTTCATATTCTTCGCAGTTGTATTCAGGAATAGAACTGTCGATAGGATCTTTCAGCATCAATATTTCTTGATCGACTACTTCAATCTGGCATTGAAAATCCTCAGCCGCATCTTTATGCGTTCGGGAAAGTATCTTTGCATCGCTTTGGGATTTAGGAGGAATAAGCTTTTCGTAAAAACTTGCATTCAAATGAGGATGCAGGTTTGACCATCTACTAGGTGATAGTAGCTTTGAATTTGTTTCGAAACCTTGGTGGTAGTTTGTTTGGTAGGTTGAGATTGTCATGTGATTAGATGAAAAGAACGGGATCATCCGATTCTTCACAGACCCTAGCATGTGTTTTACGTTTACTGCGAGCAAGCAAAACAGTCACAGTTGCAGTCGTTACTACTGAAAGGAACAGCAAGGAGCTTTTGAAAAAAATAAGATTCATTTGAAAAAATTGTAGTTAAAATAATTTAAAGCAAACAAGTTTATGTTCGGTAAATTAAAATTCGAACCTTCAACAAAAGATTTGTTTTGGGAGGAGAAAGTAAAGAGAACAATTGAATCTATGGAAACAACAAAAGAGTTAAAAGAAATCGCGACCTTACTCGCTAAGATCGCGACACAAAGAGCAGGAGTAATTTCAGGACTCACTAACGCTTTAATGGAGGCTGAGTTCCCCTCAAAGTGAGTCGTCTTCTCCTGTGGGATTCGATGCAGGAAGAGCTTTAGTCTCAGTTGGAACAGCAGGAAGGATTTCTACTCCTTCCTTGATTCCATACTGACCATTCAGCTTTGCTGCGATCATGTCGCAGTAGGCCTGAATGTATCCCTTGTACTTCTCTTGATCAGACCAAGTCTTTTCATAGTCCTCTTCTCTGATCATGAACTTATCAAGAGCTTCAGCTGCTTCATCAACGCTCTCAGCAATAGGCATCTCGTAGCTTTCAATGCCACAGATCTCAACCCCCCGCTCTCCTTCCATTGCACGCTCAAAAGAGCAGCTGAACACAGAGAGAGCATGAACTTGTTGTGAGAAAGTCGCGCTTACCTCTTCTTCATTCACACGGTTAAGGCAGGACTCTACAGCCCGGTCAAATTCTTTTGTCTTGTTAGAAAGATCAACACCATTGAGACCTTTGATTGATAAAACAAGAGGCTTGTTGTGTGCACGCTTGTTATCTTTTGTCAGGACATACACACAATACATTGTGCGTACAGTGTACTTACGTTTGTAATCACTTTCCTTTGCTGCATTCTCTTTGTCTTCATCAAAGAGTTGCTTAGCAATAGGATGATCGAAAGTACCGATCATTTCTTTATTACCGCCGGTCTCCTGGATGATCAGAGGACTTACATGCAGACGCTGAAAACGAATAGATGTAAAGTTAATTCCTTTCTCTACTTTCTTTGATGCGCCATAGCCACCAAAGGTTTGCTCGTAGTTAAAGATAACAGCACCCTTTGGATGCTCTGGGTACTCCATGTCTTTTTCAGATGCTGTCCATTCGCAGTGCTGAATGTCCTGCTCTTTCAGGAACCAGCCCATCCTTTTAGATTTATTTAAGGGCTGAAGAGTAGCAAGCGTTTGGTAACCAGACTTGTACTTAGGTTCCGAAAAGATTTTGAAGTCGCTGATTGAACGCTTCTTAATATTCGATGGCATGGGATGGTTCGTGATGGTACGTGATTAGGGTGTGAGTTTTTGTCCAGAACTCACAAACTGGTTGTCCGGGCCCTCTCTGCAGACTCTGTAGAGAGAGGGTTGGGGGTTCTCAATTCCCAACAAATAGAGGGTAGCCCTAGAAAGGCTCGTTGTCATCCACCTGAGTTGCTGAACTTAACTGTGCATCCTGGGGAGACCAGCCATTCTCTGAGCTACCAGGCCAAAGAGATTTTGTAACGCTGCCTTCAGAGATGCTTACCTTTGGCTTGATCTCTGGTGTCTGGCCTGCTTGCGGACGAGGAGGCAGAGTCATTTTGCTCACAGAAATCTGCGTGTTTTGACGAGGCTCTCCAGTACTTTCATCAACCCAGCCCCTGGTCGAAAGCCTTCCATGAATTGTCAGACCAGATCCTTTGCGGGTGAAGTCAGCAATCAACCTTGCGATTGGCAGCTTATCGTTTGCACCATTGATTGCCACGAGGTTAAAGAGATCACTTTGACCGTCTCCTGTCCTCACCTGAAGAGTCTGATTTACAATCAGCAAGCCATCACTAGTTCGACGCACTGCCCTTGGATCAGATTCATCGATGTCTTTGATACAACGACCGGACAAGATAATATCATTGAAGCGGGTAAAGCCATCTCCTACTGGTTCTACAGATCCTGAAATCACAGAGAACTTTCTTGTCTCTAAGTCATGGCGCAGTGTCCCACGATTAACAAAGACTTTCATGCCAGCCTTAGCATTGTCTTGAAACATCTTTGCACGATCACCGACAACGACTAATTCAAGCGGTGTCTCAACTCTATTCTTTCCTGCTTGACTTACGTTAGCCAAGCATCTTGACACAAACCAGTTGGGATTTTTTGCATCGGCGACAGGGTCACCAACAAGAGTCACAGTAAGGGAGGCGAAGTTCATCTTTTGGAAAAAAGTTTGTTGAGAACTGAGCAAACTTTGTCGTTGCTCAAAAGTTTTAGAGAATCAGATAGGCATGTGTAAATGCCCTCTGCATCATAAAAGATTAACAGCATTTCGAGTGCTTCATCATCACCAGTTTTATTTCCTGTCAACTCCTCTAGCACATCCGTTGGCATGTCTGACACCATCAATTCAACCAAGGAATCGATTACAGTTTTATATTGTGAAGGCTTAATCAAATAAATGAGGTCGCAAATTAAATCATGGTTTTCATCCAAGGGAGATTGAGGAGAGGGTTCGCGAAAAATAGAAAACATTAGTGTGTCTCATGCCAACAAGATCCTAACTTTGCATCGCCCTCAATAGGTACGCGAAAGTTAAAATCATTTCCTGATTCAATAAAAGATTTAAGAGATAGTTCTTTGACTTTCTCTGACACACCTGGTCGACTTGATAGCTGTACTTCATCATGAACAAAGGCATGCTGTTGCCAGTCGACGCCATAGGTTAAGCCTTCATCATGTAAGTTGCGATGGATGTTAATCACAACCTGTTTCATCAAGACAGCTCCAGCTGCTTGGAGTAAAACATTAAGAGCCTTAAATTCTGAGCGACAGAACAATGGCCTCTTGTCTAGTCCAAGTAGATAGCCACGCTTAGCTAAGTTTGAACTAAGTGATTCCTTAAGTTGAGCCAGAGCAGGCACACCAACCATGAAAGAATTAATTGCATCTCTGCCTAGTTGTTTAACTCTCTCGGTATCAGTTTCATCTGGGTCGACAATGGTACCAGCTTTGTAGAAGCCAGCGCCATAGAGAACTGCGTAAAGTAAACGCTTGCTGATGTCTCTTGTAGATACGCCAAACTTCTCTTGGTTGAAAGTATGAATGTCGATGTCATCATCACAGACTAGCTTTCCATACTCACCGTCATCATAGATAGCTAGGTATCCAGCAAGGCATCTAAGTTCGAGCGCTTTAGCATCCACGCCAATGAGATTAAACCCATCAGGAGGTACGAAGAGAGAGCGACATTCTTTTCCGTAAGGTGAATATCCTGCCGGAACTTGAGCCATGTTTGGATTACGATGGCTAGCTCTACCAGTGATACAGCCATTGGTAATAAGATCGCCGTGAATATAATTGTCAGCTGTGACAAGCTTAAGCCATCCATTTGCACCATCCTTAATTTGACCTAAGCGTTTCTTGACTAGCATATATTCAGACAAAGCTTTTGCCTCAGGATAAATAAGTTTTTCTAATACTTCGTCATCAACAATTGGATTACCTTTTTCGGTCTTAGCTGTAGGTACCCAACCATATTTAGATTTTAATCTTTCACAGATCTGCTGACGACTGCCAGGATTAAACTCAACTATTCTTGAACGCCAAACCTTTTCGCCTGCGACATAACCTTTAGTTTTATTGTTCACTCTTGGCACAAACCAATCGCCTTCATCCTTTGCAGGGAAAGCTTCTCTTAGTTCAAGCTCTAACTCTCCTTTACGCTTTTCAAGTTCATCCACCAGATCATTAGCAGCATCAACATCAAATCCAAAACCAGACCTAATCTGTCTCTCAATGCAGCGAGCGAGATCATGCTCCAGGCGGAGTGATCTTTCATAGGGACCGGCTTGATCACACAACAATTCATATAAGGTGAAGGATACACTGACATCTTGTACACAGTAATCAAGCATCTCTTGCGAGAACTTTTCAAAGTCTTTGAAATCACCTTTGTAGTCTTTGAATCTGTGGCCCCATGCTTCCAAGGAAGCAGAGCCCATAAGGCAGGAGGGAACATGGTTGTAATCCTTTTGATCGATTTCGTAAAGCTTTTCTTTAGGCCATAACAAACGCACGCATACCAATGTGTCTACAACTTCTTTCAATGTGAAGTCGATTACATCAGGAAATAACTTCTCGATTACAGGTATATCGTAGAAGATTATGTTGTGACCAATGAGAGTATCAGCTGAATCCAGATGAATAAGAGCGTTGCTAATGCTGTCAGGCCCGTAACTAAAAGTTTGTCCTGTCTTGACATCTTTGATAACGATGCAATGGATCGTATTAACATCATCGTAGAAGCCATTAGTTTCTATGTCAAAGAGAAATACTTTATTATCCGAACTTTGAGGAAGCGGAAACTTCAAAGATGTGCGAAGAAAGGTTGGTGTCATTTTCTTGTACCCAATTTAAGATTTGAATTGCAATGGTTTTTTGAGGAGCATTAAATGCACGTGCCACATCTGAGGCAGTGTTAACAGGGATAAGAATGAACTTACCTGCATCTTCATCAGGCTTGAGACAATGAGTGATGCCGCTGATGCTTGTTGAAATTACGTAAGACATTAAGAGTTCCAAATGAAAGCTTGCTGATAATCGTCTAAAAGATGTTCCATGTTAAGAACATCATGCAACACTTCATAGATTAAACGACCTTTACCAATTAACTTTTTGTTAAAAGGACTTTTGATGTTGTCATCAATGACAACCAAGGCACCATCCTTCAGCTTCTCTTTACAGACAAAGAGTTCTTTTAAATGATGAGCAGCTGCATCATGATCGTGATTCCAATTTTGAATGTTGTATGAGTCAAGATAAAGAACAGAAATTGTACCGTCGAATTCATTTAAGTATTCGACGCTGTCCATCCTTACAACCTCAGCTTTCTCAGTGCTGGCATCAGCAAGAATGCATGCTGCATTGTCGATGTCTACTGAGTAAAGCTTGCCTCCGTTGTACTTAACAAAGTGATCGAACAAAAGAGTTGAGCATCCGTCACCCTCATAGTTATTAATCTCACGATAGGTCCCTGTTTCTACAATACAAAGATCGTCAAGTAGATTTTCTTTGGTGTAATCAAAGATCTTTTGAAAGCCTTCTGCCCTGGCACGAAGGCGAGGCTTTGCTAAAGCAAAATATTCATCCCAGTTTTTGTGTGTTCCTTTAAGAGGCGCTGGTGTTTTGAGATTGACTGATGCATTTTGATTGGGTTGAACTTTGAAAACTGGCATTTCGTCGATGAGCGACAGGAGTAGATTAGCGGTTTAGAAAAAAAGTGCAACAAGCTTTTGTACTAAGAACTGCTTGTAACAATAGATACAAATGATATATAATATGGATACGTTCACCAGTGATCTACTGGCGCATTAACTCAGGAGTGGAACGGGTCCTGAGGTTTTGACGAGGAACTAACCATGGCCAACAACACCCAGTCTGAGCTAAAGTACCGGGGCATTGCTTACAAGTCTGAGTCCATCACTCTGAAATACTTGCTTAAGCAAATCAAGAATGAAAACAAGAAAGAACTTGAGAAGAAAGTTGACCAGAGCAAGATGTCAGCTCAAGAAATCTTTTGAGTTCTTGGTAAATGTGTCCAGCTTTTGTAGTTAACAATTGATCTGATACAGTTAGCTGACATTCCAGTAAGCTTTATCAGATCTGAAACACTGTGACCACTGTTTCGCATCTCGCGAATCATTAATACATCTTGCTCTCGAAGAACATTAGCTGGATTGTTTTCCCCAACCCCAAACCTCGAGGTCCCACGAGCTGCACAAGACCTGCAGCAGAATGGGCCTTGTTTTTTATGCCTGATCCTAAACAATTCACGTCCGCGATAACGTCGGAATTGATTACCGCAATAGGCACAACGCACAGTAACGAGTGCGCTATAAGTCCTGTTGCTGTTGGAGCTGCTGGAAGATGGGTTCGATTTTGTAGACACGTTTTTGGTTGCGAGGAATGTTTTTGAAGTCAGGAATAACAACTCGGTGGTTTTTTGGATCGATGCTACGCTCTTCTGATTGTCTGGTCCACCATTTCCATCCGCAAAAGTCACACTCTCGATGACGAATAATTTCGTCATCTGTATAAGCTGTGTCTTTCACGTGCGAACAACCAGGCCCCTGCTTGCCACACTTAGGACAAGCAGGTGCGGGATAGAACTTTCTTGCTGGCATTGAAATTAATTCTTGAATTTTAAAAATAAAACAAGTTCTTTGATCTTACTTAGCACATACTCATATCTCTTCCACTTTTCATAAGTCGCTTCATCCAATTCATATTTGGATTCCCTGAACTTACAAAGATCACAAACATAACGTCTGCGAGTGGCTGTCTTAATCTTGGCAGTGCAAATGATTCGGTAAGATCTTTGGCCACAGCTAGGACAGAGTGAGAGCTTTTGCTGTATGGTATCCTTCATGATTAAGTTACATACTTATGTACCTTAAAATTTACAACACGAAAGATAGATGTATAGGAACATTTAAATTTATTTGCAAGTGATCCGCAGGATCTTCCTTGCTGATATAAAGATCTTATTTGTTTTATATCATCAGTAGTAAAACGAACTGACTTTTTTCTTACGCCTGGATAGAATTCTTCTAAAGAATTATTTTCTAAAGTTTTAAAAACATAAGAGCAATTTCTACACTCACGATAACGAAGATTACCTAAGAAGAAGTTTCTCTTACTAGTCGTAATTACTGTGTAACAATTACACTTAGGACAATGAAAGTTTTTAGGTTTAGCTTTGGTACTATTCATGATCATGCTCCGATAGATTCTACTTGGTCAGCAATCATCTTATCTTTGTCATCTTCAAACCAAAGACGATTGGCTGCTGCTGTATCAATACCTGATTGTCCATCCCACTTCACTTTGCAGTACGGATGAAAGGCTCCTCTTTTATTTTTCATCAGAAAAATTTCAAGCACTTCACCGTGAACTATTTTCGGTAGTCTTCTTTCGATTGTATTAATAGGCCTACCGATGACAGTCATGTTTGATTTCTTCACGACTCTATCGCCAGGCTTGAATCGATTGTAAGGCTGTTTCTTTTTAGGCATTGGATTGAATTGATGTAAGTAATCAGAAAAGAGTTGTGAGCAGAGTGATAGCTTTCGCTTCACCATATGTGAGAGAGAACTTCTCTTTGCCTCCGCGACTATCTATATAGAAGTCGATGCCTTCTTTGTTTGTCCACTCTGTTGCTTCGGCATAATCAGGTGAAGCGCATAGTTTGCATAGTCCGACGAGACTGACACTCTTTGTTGCCCGTTTTGATTCGTTTAGTTCCAGTTTTGATTCTTTTAGTTCCATGATAATTAGTGTTGAGTGGTAGGAGCGGCGGGACTTGAACCCGCATGAGCCTTACAGCTCGACGGATTTTAAGTCCGTTCTGTCTACCAATTCCAGCACGCTCCCTATCTGATTTGGACACTGAAAAGATACCTTGCATTCGATTAAGTGTCGCTTAATGTTCAGGGAATCATGACAGGAAACACGACTCTTTATTATCACTTAAGATTTACATTTCATTTAAAGCCCTTGGCTTTTTTAAAAATGTAATTTGCTTTCTTGCGAGAAAGCCTATGTCTCATGATCTTATCTTCACGTTTTATTTCCTTTAAAGATCGGCGAATATATTCTTTGCTTCTATTAACAATTTGGTTTGTGCTTTCTGTGAACGTAGTTAAAGGCCAGCCATGCTTCTCCCAACACTCATTAATCTTGGTACAAATATAAATTATATCTTTCCAGCGTTTTAAATCATGAGCCTTTTTCAATTTGCTATAAGCGTCTACTGTATCAATAATACTTACTGATGAGATAGCATAATCAAAAGATCCATCTGCTCGCCTGTATTTATACGGCTCACCTTGAAACCTTATCATTGCAAGCCTTTCAAGTTTTAGATCTTCGGCTTGTATGATTTCATGATATTGAATTACCCAAAGATGATCTATCTTTATTTTTCTTTCTTGAAGTTCATGTCCATTTAAATCAGGATCATGCACATAAACTTCTACATTTTTTAAAAGTATCCATACTTTATCTTCACGTTCTTCCCAACTTAAAATTCTTCCGTAATATATAAGAAATTCATCTTGCATATCAGCGAGAACTGATCGGGTTGGTTGTTGAGTTAATTCCATTGGCACATAAAACAATCCCTGCACAGGCAGGGTTGATTGCAAAAAGATTCAGAGTCTTCCCATAGGTTTATACAGACTGACCTCCCACTGCATGTAGTTTTGTCCTGTTCTCTTTACCTTGATCAGCTTCTTTGTTTCCATCACTTCCAGCTGATGTAAGAATCTCTTCTGGCAATATCCTTGTCTTGGAATGAAGCACGGTGCTGTCGGATACTTTTCTTTGTGATACTGAATGTAGCGCAATAGGTTCCGCTGGTGTGGTGTCAGCGACAGAGTCATGGTGTTTAATTCGATTACGAACTTTGTACAAGAGAGATCTTAAGCCTTCGTTCATACTCCTGAGGTGGTCGTACTCCTCTTGTAAAGAACTGATAACTTTCGGATCCTTTTCATTTATACGCAGTTCGTACAAGTAGTCGATTTGTTCATGGTTAATCATCATCTCCTCAAAGATGAGATGATGAAAATCATGAAGACTTAAGATTGAGTCACGCTTAAGAGCGCTGAAGGCGTTGGTATCCATTGGATTTATGGGATAAAAAAGGGGCTCAGTCCCATAAATTTACGGGACTGGTGGGGCGGGGGTCAGGAGTTGGCCTGGGCCTCGGCGGCCTGCTGTTCTTTCTCCTGCTCCATGCGACGGTTGTACATGTACTGAATTTGAGAAAGCAGTTGCTCTTCATTGTCCGGCCCAGCCTGTGGGTGACGACCGACGCCGGGACCGCCGAGCTTCATCAGCTCCCTGATCTCTTTGGTGAGACGAGGCAGTGACTTGGCATCGTTGTCGCTCGAGGCATCGAGGACTGATTGGAACAGGATGTTGATCAGCACATCACGCATCTCCATGACCGGAGGCGTTGACTTGATTCCACCCTCGTCTTTGCTAGCCCTTTCATTGTTGGCGACCGCGATGTCTCTGAAGGCGCTGCTCCGGCAGAGTGAGAAGCGCTTCTGCATTTGCAGTGCGATTGCATAGGAGGGAACATTGAGATCAAGCATCCGCTTGGCGAATGCGATGTGCTCCTCTCGCTCCTGATTAGTACGGCGGTTTCTTTCGCTGGTCTTGGTCTCTTTCTTGTTCGTCATGATCAGATGTTTCGATGGATTTGAATTTGGTGTTGCTGCATGGATAGAGAACGGTGATTCCCATATCAATGCGGGTGATCCAGGCTGTGTGAGTCAGCCTGAGTTGAAGCCAGTCATCATTCAGCCAGTCATAGAAGGATTGGACTGTGTCGAATGTGACAGAGATCTTTTTTTGAAGCTGGGGGTCCAGCTCCATGGTGTAGCTCAGGGTGCAGCCTTCTCCTGAGAATCGCATGTCTCCTCTGGGGGCAGCAGCCCGTAGTCCAGCCATTCATTTTCAGGGATAAGGTTGTCATTGTTCTCGGGGTCTGGAGCCATCCATCCCCCTTCATCGAGTTCCCATCCTGCAGCCTGACGGATTGAGATGATCCTGTCTTGCTCTTGGATGGCTGCCTCTACTTTATCGATGTGGTCATACCAGTTGGGGTACTTCTCCATCATCTGTAGATTCCATCTTGCTGTGTAGTTATCAGTCATGGGTGGGTGAAGTTGATGAAGTAAGTGTACATAAAAACCGATTACACCTGTTATTTATCTTGATACTAAAGAAACGTACGCAAGGGGTA
>Ga0213860_10000438_pt1 | contig 16627 bp, 21 predicted proteins | sample PICome_3_FD_160118 | JGI IMG/M metagenome (GOLD analysis project Ga0213860, IMG submission 160118) | Coastal seawater microbial communities near Pivers Island, North Carolina, United States - PICO550 | ecosystem: Environmental > Aquatic > Marine > Coastal | place: USA: North Carolina...
GAAGACCACCTCCGAATGAGTATAAGAAAGCATTCTCAGTAAAGTGGTCTGTAATACCTTCTCTACTATCATCAACATAATTTAAGAAACAGCTAATCGGTAATCCTCTACGAGTACCACCATTTGATAACACAGGAGTTGCAAACATAAACCATAACTGACTTACATAATCGTAAAGTCTTTGTGCATGGTCATCATCATCTGCAAATGTCTCGGCTGCACGAGCAAAAGCTTCCTGTGGTGAATTTTCACCAGGTATCATATATCTATCTCTTAGTGTTGCATGAGCAAACTCGTCTAAGAGACTATCTCTACTATAATCTATCTTCACTGACATAATTTTCCACCAATCCTATTATTTCTTGTCCGTGTCCAAGAACTGCGCCTTCGACATCATAAGTTAAATCCATGAGTTTCACACCGACTTCTAATCCTTCACTTCCGAACTCATTTAAGTTCTGAATATATTTGTACTTTCCCTCGATAGGCAAACTCGCCATAATATCAAATACATCACCGTATTGTTCTATTAACTGAGTGGCACGCTTTGGGCCGACTCCGTCAACTCCTGGAACATTATCGCCCTTATCTCCTGTCAAACATTTGTAAGTCAAGAAATAACTTGGGTCAAAGTCATAATGTTCATCCCAGTTATGTACTGTTGTTTCTTTTCTAGTTACAGTCGAAAAACGACTAATTTTTGGGTCAACTAGTAAATCCCAGTCTTTATCTGATGATATTAACCAAATCTCATCGAGACCTAAGTTCTCTCTGTTTTGACAGATAAGAGCTGCTATATCATCAGCTTCAACTCCTGCATACTTTAGAGTAAGATATCCTTTCTTTTTAAGATTAGTCATTGTAGTACTAAACTCTGCAAGGAACATCTCAAACTCTTTTGCTTCTTCAGGAGTTTGTTCTGCATATCGTTCTTTACGATTTGCTTTGTACTCTGGATAGATTTCTTTACGGTAGTTACTACCGCCATCGCCTAAGACGACTATCTCTCCACAGTTATAGGACTTTGCCAAGGATTGAACTGTTCTCACATAATCATGTTCGAAGTCGTTGCGTCCTTGATGTTTCCATCTAAAAGCCAGATTGAGTCCATCAACAATCAATAAGTTCCCATTCGGGATCGGCTTTCCATGGCTCGTAAACTGTATTGCCATTTGTAAATTTTACCTCTTGTGTTTCTAAAAATTGTTCAGCAAAGGTGACATAGCACCCTAGCCAGTTTATATACATATGTTTTTTGTACTGTGGCTTTCTTGTCGTTGCCACATACCACTGTGAGTGGTTTTCTTTGAAGATTAACAATGGCTCTTGTTGCATTTGTTCAGCTTGTTTACAAAGTTTAGACCACCACTTTACAAATACATTACTCTTTTGAGTAAAGATTTTGTGATTGAATCCCATATCTTTGTAATGTTTTATCTCTATGCAAAACAAGTTATGTTTATGTTCTACATATAAGTCGCCTTTTATTTTGCCAGAGCCACTGCCTGGAGTCTGTACGAAGTGTTCTCCTGTTATTCTCTTTAGCATCGCTGCTGCTTTTATTTCTGCGTCATGTCCTTTACGCCTAGAATTAACCAATCAACTTCTCCAGTTCTGTGTAACCTCCAATCTTTTCGCCATCTACCACTATCTGTGGAAATGTACGAGCACCAGGAAATAATTCTCTAACCTCAGTTGGTTGAAAATCCTCTCCCATCATTTTGTAGACAGTTTCATGTCCTTTTTGTTCTGATAGCATTTTTGCTTTAGAACAGTATGGGCAATTAGGAATACTATAAATTTCAACTTTCATTAGCTTTTTCCTTAGCTTTTATCAATTTATCTTTGATATCCACTTCTCCGTCCCAGTTCTTATCTTTTCCGATAAGTATATTCCACCATTTAGTTATGAATCTAAACATGATATATTATCCTCTTTTATTATTTCTATTTTTTCTAGTAGTGGATGTGTCCAACCATGAGATACTAAATATGTATTTAGTCTTTCTTCTTTCAGTAGAACTTCTACTACTTTTTCTTTTCCTTGTTCATCTAAAGCCTGATTAACTTCATCGAGGAACAATACATTAATTTGACTTCTACTAATAGATGTCATCAGTTTTCGTATCGCAACTAATGTCGCGATGTTTACTCTTGCTAGTTCTCCACTAGAAAGAGCAAGTATGTCAATTATGTTTCCATTATCAGAAACTTCAACATTGAGTTTGTCGTTTGTTACAACAAAATTAATACTAAATCTACCATCAGAAAACTCTGCCAAATAGTCATTAGTCATTACTTCTAACTCTTTAACAAGACTTTCTATTTTATATGCAAGGAGTCCGTTGGTAGAAAATGCTTTCTTAAGCGTTTCAAGTGCCGCCAGGTGTTCCTCTTTATCTGATAGTTCACATTCAAGTTTATCAAGTTGACTTTGAAATTCGCCAGTCTGTTCGAGTATAATTCCAATTCTGGTGTTATGTCGTTCTCTTTTCTCATTTTCTTCAATTACTTCTTGAAGAGCCGATTTAGCATTGGCAATGTTTGTACGAAGTTCATCAACTTGACTTTGTAAGTCTGCCTCATCGAGGACTGTGGTTGAGAGGTCGTGGTCAATAGACCTGTAGAGGTCTTCCCAATTTTTGATTTCTCTTTTCGCTGTCCTATGGATCGCATTGTTTTCCTCCAGCCGTGTTAGCTTTGCCGCAGCGTCTTGTGTAAACTTTTCGCACTGCTCTATTCTTTGAGTATGGTCTTTTATCATACTCTCTACAAACATCTTGTCAACTTCCTGTTCACAAGTTGGACACTGCATATCTTCTAGTTGCATAAGGTCTTTATACTTCTTAAGCATTTTTTCTTCATGCATCATCTCAGACTTCCATGTTGCCACAGAAGAAACATGAGTCTTAGTATCTATCTCTTCTGGGTATTTTGCTAGTCGTCTCTTGTACTCATGCAAATCTATATCATTTAACTGATGTTTGAGTTGATTATTAGTATTTATCTTTTTATTCTTTTCGGAGATATTTTCGAGTTCTATTAATAGTGAACGCAAAGATTTCTCATCTTCTTCCGAGTAAAATGGTAAATCCATTTTTGGAAGTATGGAACTATCTTCGAGAAAATTGTCTTCCAACCATTTTGCAATAGTTGATATTTTCGCATTGATAGTTGTAACTTCCGTAGAATTTACCCTTACTGCTTCTTTGAATGTCTCAAAGAAAGAAACATATTCGTCTAGTTTCAATAGGTCAATTAGGAACTTTTTCCTGTTTGTGTCTGTCGCAGTTAGAAACTGTAAAGACGCATTGGTGTTCTGATAAACTAACTGTGAAAAGGTCTTAAAGTCAATGCCAAGAATATCCCCTAAAGTTTTGTAGGTATTCGAAGCTGTGTGTGAACTTATATCTTCGCCGTTTTTAGTTAGCTTACATTTGAGTGTAGAACGCCGTATAACAGTAATGTTATATACATCACTATCAACAGTGAAGTCAAGACTAATATCATATCCCTTGTTAACATATCTATTCGCTATATCTGCTTTCTTAACATTCTTACTATTCTTGTTGAACAGTATTTCTTCTAGTATTAATGGTATAGATGATTTACCTACGCCATTTGTACCAACTAATTGTGTGAGTGTATCTGATGATAGATCCAACTCATTGTTCGCTCCATAAGAGAAGCAATTATCCCATTTCAGTTTTTGTAGAATAATCATTAAACACTCCCATTAATTTTCTTGTTTTCGCATCGTCAAGAGATAGAATCTCTTTCAGATACACACTTAGTTCGTCAGCAATAGACATCTCGCTTGTTAGCGATAGAGTTGCCTCTGTCTCTCGCTTGACTACTTTTTTATCAAGTAGATCGGAGTTTTTAACCTGTGCCAAATCTTGCACATCTCCCTCTAGTTCATAGATTGTGTGATGAAAGTCTGTTGGTATCATATCATCGGGGTTGGTAACAGTCTTTCTGATTAATTGTGGTAAATCAAATTGATGCCATGTCCACTCCCAATGGTTTTCAGGATTGATAACTAGATACCCCGTTTGGACTTCATTACGATGAAAAGATGTTGTCATTGGACTGCCTGGGTACACAATATTTCGTTGAGTATTCTCGTGAGCATGTAAGTCTCCAGCAAATACGACATCAAACTTATCAAATCTTTCTAAATCTACTTCAGGTATAACATGAGGTGGTATCTCACCCCTCACATGAGTAAAGACAACAGCTGCGTCTAAACTTTCTATACTTTTCTTTTTATGCAAGTCTGCATAAGGCAGTATCGCCCAATCATCCTCATAATAAGTTTCAGTTATAACTGTTACTAAAGGATTCAATTCATTTGTTACTCTCTTTAAATTATCAAAGAAAGTTTTATTTTTTCTAGTGGCTTCATGATTGCCGTCATAGATAACTGTTCTTACTTTTGTATTTTTAACAAAGTCAAAATAAAGAGTAAGTTCATCCATGGAAGGGACTCGGTCAAACAAGTCCCCACCAATGATGTGAAGGTTAACTTCGTGTTTATCTACTGCGTCCTGCACTTGTTGAAAAAACAATTGATATCTAGTACATGCCCATGAGACAGGTACATTCTTTTGTCCTAGCTTTATATGCCAGTCTGCTGTAAATAAAATCATACTACGAAATCTTCTCCTGGTTGCCATTCACAACCTGTTAATCCACCTGCTTTGATACCCTGTAAAGTTCTAAGAACTTCATGAGCATTTCTGCCTGTGTCAAGTGCGTTAACACTTACATGTTGAACTATATCATCTTTATCGATAATATAAGTTGCTCTGTAACAAACTCCAGCTTCTTCATCTACTATTCCTAGTTTAGAAGATAACCCGAGTCCGCAATCAGCAGCGAGTGGATGTCTAATGTTTCCAATAAGTTCATTATCTTGTTTCCAAGCTAATTTACAGAACTCATTATCTCCACTAATACCGATTACATTAGCTTCACCTACTAACATATCCATCCCAGCAATTTCTGTAGGACAGATAAAAGTGAAATCTTTTGGGTAGAAGTAGACTACTGTGTAATCGTGCTTTAATGGTTCGTAATTTTCTGAAACAGAAACTTGTACGAATTCATTGTTTTCATTAACACCCTGCAAAGTAAATGCAGGAAACTTCTGACCTACCCCTATCATGATACATCAAACTCCTCTGATACTTCATCTGGAGTATCACTGCCTGAGTCATTGACTCTTCTAAGAAGCTCTAACTGTGCATCAGCAGTTGGTCTAGGAAGAACATCATCCATTGACTTTAAGTTAGCCACTAAATCTTTCTCCCAGTCCTCTAGTTCTCTTGGTTTGCACTTAAGAACTTGTAATTGATATTCGACATTAAACACCTGTGGGCCAGTCTTCTTTCTTTTGAAATGGATATCATATCCTGTGACTGGGTCTGTTGGGTCTCCCAACTCTTCCATGGCGACTATAACTTGGTCGAACAGTTTTCTTTTTAGATTAAGAACTTTAATACTTTTATCAGCGTAGTCAATGCACTGGACAGCGTAAGACCATCCACATTTTAAGTCTGGGTAAAAGTCACGAACATGGTCATGTTCTACATTGTTGAAAGTTTCAGAGTTTCTGTCAAAAGATAAACACTCCATAGGAATGTTTTTGCCATTCTCTCCTTTAATCCAATAGACATATCTAGGTAATAAGTCACCAACAAGTCTTACATGATGGTCTTCTTTACCTGCATAGTTATAGGTTTCGATTTTTTCTTTTTGGGCTGAGCCCTTGGTTTGGTTGAATCCAATTGCCATTTTTATTCTCCTAATGTCTCCTCGAAAAGAAAGTGTACCCGTCCATCTTTCACTTCAAGCAGTCTGTTATTATTAATTATATCATCTGATATTGGACACATCAGATGGTCTAGTGTGGTGTCTTTTGTATTAACATAGTCGTGATAGTTGCGAAATGATGCGACACCTGCATACTCCGCCACTTCTTTATCACTATATGCTCGTCCTCGTTCAAGTAAATCTTTCGGGTTAAGAAGATAAGACTTGCCTCCGAACTTATACTTGTAAAACTTAAATGTTTTATCGTAGTAATTTTTTGGTTGAATCTTGTAAGTTATAATACGAAGGATCTGAATGATGTCACCAACATTCCCTTTGCTTACTTTTACAATCTTATTCCAGTCAAATAGTAACATATATTATACCCGATTTTTGAACTCGTGTCAAGAACTATTTTTCTCAGCTTCATTACTACCTGCTGTTGCTTGGTCAGGAGTACCTGTCTGTGGTAATGCGCCTAACTTTCGCTTATGTACTTTTCCAACATCCTCAGGGTCTAAAGTTGCATGTACTCCTGCCTTAGCCATATCAATCAATTTACCTTGAAATATGTGACTACCACAGTGCATTAGTTCTATCATCGGTAAACACCATATGTCTACTCCAAAATTTCTTACAGTTTCAGAGAACATATAATCTTCACTTAGATATCTGTTTTGGTCATTGATTATGCAATCAAAATATGCCATTATTTGTTCGCCCTGTTTAAATTCTCCTTCTCTTAAATGGTCTGGAGTGTATAATCTTTCAGGGTGATGTTTGTCGTATTCTTCAAATACAGACCTATGTATAAACATAAATCCTGTTGCACCTTCTTTGATTTTTACAGGTTCATAGATAGGAGCTTGCCCCTCAGGGTGCTCATCTGGTAATGGATTAAATACCATATCTCCTGCTACTTTTTCTAGTGCCATAGGGTCTTCGTCATACATACCTGTTTTTGCTGCTCTTAATACTTTCTCCCATGCGATAGTTTTCTTAGGATATAATGCACAGAATACTTTTAGTTCTTCTTTTCTTGTGGAAACTAAATGCCACATATAAAGTAAGTCCATTGCACCCCAAGCTATATCACTATCTATGAAAAGCAAGTACTCTGCATCACTTTTCAAAAAGTTAGCAACACAATAGTTTCTAGCTCTAGTAATTAGTGATTCATTGAACATATAGTAAATCTGTAACTGTAACCCATGGTTCATACATACTGCTGTAGTATCCATCAAAGACTTAGTGTATAGTCCATGACACATACCACCATACATAGGTGTAGCAAGAAATACTTTATTTTTCTGCATTTCAGGAATATTTAACTGTATAGTTTTTCCTTCACTCATAGTATATTTACCTCGTAATCTTGTTTCATGTAGTAGCCCAGTCTTGCATTTGCTTGACGGGCTGCCGTTTTTCCTTTGAGATGAATGTCTACAACCACAGGTTGCTGTTTTCCTTCTTTTTCTCTAATTACTCTACCAATAAGCTGTGTTAGTAAAGGGTCATTATTAATTGGTGTACCCAACACTAAACAACTTAAATCGTTTAATGATATGCCTTCTGAGAATATTGATTGTGTACCAAACAAAATGTTTTTATCTTTCTTTATTTGATTCATTACTTTATCTCTTTCAGCAAACTCCATATCTCCTGTTATGGAAACTGCTTTGTCACCGCAGAGTTCAGCACAAGCTTTCAGAAAAGCTACTCTATCAGACACTACTAAAACTTTGTGTCCCTCTGCGGCATACTTTGCAGCAATCATACTTACACTATGAACATATTCCTCATTAAATGCAAGATGATTTATTCTTTCTGCCCAAGGTGTATACGCACCATCAAGGAAGCGTATCTCGGACTTAATTACATCAATCCTAGGAGTCATGTAATTTTCTTTTGGTGGTTTCATTACATTGTGACCAAAGTAATCTCTGAAAACCACATGGCGTCCATCCTTTCTTTCTAGTGTACCTGTCAAACCAATCTTATAGCGAGCAGGCATTTCGTCTACTATACGCGTAAAAGTTGGACTACTAACATGGTGCATTTCGTCTAAAATCACAGTTCCGAAAACTTGTTTGATGTCGTCCATTTTTCTGTACAAACTCTGAATGTTACCGCAGACGATTGGGGACGAAGTATCAAAGCTACCTGACCCGATTCTGCCTGCCTGTATTCCAAAGCAATTTTGTACATCTTTTTCCCACTGATTTCTTAAGTTAGTTGTGTGGGTAACAACTAATGTTTTCTGACCTAACTTTTTGGCTATAGCCAAAGCCGTTATTGTCTTTCCCCAACTTACCCATGCGTTAACTATCGCATTGTCTTGTATCTCGTCATGTACCTTCTGCTGGGAAGGTCTTAAAGTATACGCAAAGTCAGGTAGTTCAACTGGCGATGTTACTCGCTTGTCGATAATCTCGTAATCGGATGGGATTAAATCCTCTCTACCGATTGGTATGGAAATCAATCCATCTTTTATCCATCGTATTGTTTTGAACACGATAGGTGGGTCAGTAGGAATACGAGGAGCAATCGTATATGTAAGCTCCTTTTCGATATCCGAACTTGTTTTTGTATCTACAGAAAGATAGATTCTGTTAGAGTATACTGCCTTCATAAGTTTGAAATAAACTCCAAATCTTGTAACTTCCAAAGACGAGTCAAGCTAGGATGGTTATTATCCCAAGGGGATGACCATCCAGTTTTAGTTTTTCTCTTACGAATATGATTTGGTAAATACTCTGCCATAACTTCTCTTAATAAGTATTTGTATGTCCCGAGTAAATAGTCGGGATGTGTCTTAAATTTTACTCCACTTTCTATACCTATCATGTATCTTACAAAACTTTGTGATAGAAATACTGGTCTACTTTCTAAACCCCACATACCGCAGGTTTGGTCAGTTGTAAGTATATTTTGTTCTGAAGTACTCACTAAATCATACCATAAAGCATTATTTTTCCAATCTTCTTTACTAAATATCTGCCTTGGAATCCATCCTTGTCTTGTAGAGTACTTTTCTATAGTTTCTCTATTATAGTCATCATTGTAATATCTATCATGGTGTTGATACCCTGTAAATAGTTCATCGGCACTGTCACCTGTAAGAACTACTTTGACTCCGTCTTGACTTGCCGCTTTGCATAATGCAAATCTAGGTGCTGTTCTATTTCTATCTACCCAAGGGTAGTGTGTATGTGCTAACCACATTCTATGGTAATGATGTACTGATTCATAATTTAAATCTACAACTTTATATGGCACTCCCCATTCTTTACAAGTTTTTACTGCCATTTTTGCTTCATTTCTAAATCCATTATGGTCATGAAATAATGCTCCTTCTTTGCTGTAATTACAAATATATGCAGTTAAATCTAAATCTTCTTCTTTCAGCACACCTAATGCACAAGTACTATCTAGTCCTCCACTAAGAAATAATGCTGTTTTTTGTTTATTTTTTGCAACCTTTTTTATTCCATTGATACAGTTCTGTTTAAACTCCTTCAACTTTATTTTATTAGATTCTATTCTCATATTTGCCCATAAGTTACTATAACCTATTTTATTTGTTTTTAAATCATAAATCCACATCTGGCCTGGTGCAACTTTAATTACATCTTTGTAGGGAGATTTTGTTCCTAACCACAGAGGATTACCTATATAAGTACCAAACTCCTCTTCATTAGGCTGTTTCCAATAAATACTTCTCAAACTAGTGCTAATAGTAATATCGTTGCCTTTCTTATAAATCCACAAAGGTTTTGCCCCAAAGTGATCTCGTACTATAATTAGTTTTTGTGTTTGTTTGTTGTGATATACAAATGAGCCATGAAAATCAGTGCTTCCAATAAATCTATATCCAAATAAATCTAGTCCATTTCCTAGAAAAGCAGTATCATTACTAATATTAGAATCATACATCTCTCCATTGAATACTAAAATATTTCCTTTTTTTGTCTTGTATGGTTGTACTTGATGTTCTCCATTAACATCTAATAAAACATGTCCGTAAGCAAACCTACCATCTTTATAGTAACCTGTATCTGTTGGACCACGATGTTTCTGTCTCATGGTCATAAATTCTATGTCATGCCTTCTAGTCGTTACTACGAATCCGCACATAATTTTTCCTTATTTGGTAGCCACATAACTATGCTTTTCTTTTCTCCGCTTATTAAGGGAGTGACTCTATGGAGTACATCTCCTCGATAAAAGACAGCAGTATTATATGCTAGTCTTACTTTCTTATTTTTAAACTGTAATTCTGCACCTTCATATTCTTCATCTTTGGATATATTAATTGATACTGATACAGCACTAATATTAGGTTCTGAGTGCCATTTTAATCCCACACCAGGTTTATCATAGTGCATTATATATCCATAAGTAACTGGTTGGTAAAATAACTTTTCTTCAAAATTTTTTTCCGCAATATGCTTTACTTCTTCCATAAATTTATACTTATTTAGTAAAGTATAGTATTTTCTTTCTACTCTATTTGCTTTATCTCCTGTAACTAATGATACATTACTTTTATTATTACAGGTATACTCACAAAAACTATTCCAAAAGCTAATTTCTTCTTGCGAAAAGAAATTTTCAATAGTCATTATCATTCTACTACTTTGAATTCTTGTATTGTATTAACTTCTAAGTCTTCCCATTTTTGAAATTCTACATCATAACAAATCAGTTTATCTCCTGACTGTTTTCTTATATGTATAGGTATCTCACAATGTTTTTCAGACAGAGTATATTCCCTGGAGTATACTTTGCCAGACTTTAAACTTTCAAATGTGATTAATACTATGTTTTTTTCTAACTTACCTTTGAGTTTTTCGATATCGATAACCATATCTTTTCATGCCCCATATATGCTACTAGCTTGACTAACATATCAAGCCAGGCTATGCCTGCTGCATACTCAACCTTGCCGAGTATCGCCCAAGCGATTAAAAATGTTATTGTTGTTGCTAATATTCTCCAAGTAATTGCCTTGTAAAATATTACTAAATTTTCCGCCATGTATCTTTCTTCTGCTCCTCACAGTATTCCCAAATTTTCCATGGTATTCCTTTCTTATATAGAACTCCTGCCCATGAGCTACCCTCTTGCGGAGGTCTTGCCTCTATAAAAGGGAAAGGAACATCCTTTAGCCACACAACTGTGGCAATATCTTTTCTTTCTATCTTTCGTACTTTATGGTATTTGAGTTGGGCAGTTCCTGTTTTCTCATTATACCAATACACTCCATTAGTATCAATGAAGTGTTTGCCTCTGTGTTTCATCATTCCTATTTCATCATCAATCTGATAACGAAGTGGATAAATACTTTTCATTGGACTTTGTAATCTTCTCATACCTAATGTTTCACCAGGCATATTCTTATCATCTACTATCTGGTCACCAATTAATACTAGTCCATCTATTTCTTCTGGCTCTTCCGATAGTATGTATGCTGGAAATCTAATCACGACTTAATTTGAATCCTTTATAACAAGTTTGCCATTGTTTGACTAGCCATTGAAAGTCTTTGTCAACTATGGATATTTTATACATAATCTTGTCTTTACTTCCCACTTTTACTTTGTGTTCTTTTTGTGTATCGAACAATGCGTCTTTATAAGTTCCTTTCCACTTTCTAAAATATGTGCAAGAATCTTTTGCTGATGCAAGTGTCCATATGATTGCGCACTTGTTATTCTTGTCTGTATGCCATGGCAACTCTGTATTTTTAGTTAACCATACAAAACTTGTTCTATATCTGCACTGTGTAAGAAACGGCATAGTTTCTAGAAAACCCTGTATTTCATCATCATGGTAATGTGCAAACTTGTAATTAGGAACTTTTGTTCCGTCTTTATGTGTATAATCTCTCTTGTTTAGTTTATTTGCTTTATCCAACAAATATTCTACATCAGCTCTATAATGTATCGGTTGTATTATTTCGTATTTTGGTCGCGCTAATGTCTTCAATTTCTTTCTCAAAATGTTCTTGCTCTATACTGTACCCTACTTTTCTACCATATGTAATATTTACTATGTTCGGCACTATAGATATTGATACCTTACCAGCTAAATATGCTAGTTTATTCCTTAAATTCTGTTTTACTTCATGGGCGGAGTAAGGATTATCTTCACTCCATTCCATACTTCTAATTTGTATTTCTACTTGTTCTTCTTTTTGTAGACATCTTTCTAGTAATGCTTGATGTCCTGCATGCCATGGTTGCCATCTACCTAGCATTTGTACTGTTGGTTTTTCATCTTTCCATATTCTTTGACCTATGCTCCAACATACATCAACAGGGTCATCATCGTCCCACTCATGTATATCGAAATCATACTCAGTCCAGTGCGGCCACTCAAAGATTGCATTAGTATCTTCATACTTACTCTTTACTACTGTGGACATAAAAATAGTCAGGTCAGCATCAAACTGCTCTCTACCTGACTTGTATGGACATATAAAATCAACTAAGGCAATTCTACCACTTTCTGATACAGCATTTGCCTTGTTCAACATTCTTCTAAACTGTCTCCAACGACCTTGTTCTGAGAAGTCCCAGTCGTTAGCTTCTTTTCTTATTTCGTCTGCGTTAATATGGACTACTCTATCGCCCATTCGTTGTACTACGTTTCTACATAGTGTTGTCTTGCCAGCTCCAGACTGACCAAATATTAAAACTTTCATTCATATGGTTCAAATACAAACATCCAGTTCTTTCTTCCTGCTGGGTCTATATTTGTTCCTACCTCTCTCATTCCAAAATCGAGAAAGACTTGTCTGCCTTTCTCATAAGTTATTTCACACATCATATTCGGACTCTTGAATTGTTTTTCACAAAACTCTCTACCGATATTAAGGTCATAAGTGGATGCTCCACCCTTGTAAGCATCCACCCATGATTGTCTTCGAAACGCAGGATAACGGTACTCAGTACCATCATCCCCTGTAAATACTTTATTAGTACACAACGCATTTACGCCCACCATAAGTTGCGGTTGCATACCAAGAACTGTGTCATATGTCATCATATACCACTGCTCTTTATCGTAGTGCGCTTCTAGGTCTTGATAACAAGTTCCATTTCTTACTATGAATCCTTGTATTCTCAACTGTATAACTCTATAAAGTTCGTCAGTTGTTAACTCATCATAGTGCTTGATAACAGTAACTAAACTCATAGCCCGTATAACTTCTCAAACTTGCCAAGAGAATAGTCATCAGCGACATCAAAGTCGCAACCGATAGGAGCGCCAGGTATTGACAACCCTCTATCTTTCTGTATACATTCTTTTAGCTTTTGACTATAGAGTTCAATCTCATCTTCTGGAACTTCTGCTAAAATGGAGTCATGCACTAGCGCAAATATCTTTGCTTTCATACCAGTCTTACGAATATACTTTTGCATATCGATACCACCAAGTAAATTAATATCTGATGATACTGACTGAACAAGTGCATTTACTCCAGACCTTACTTCGTGAGCGGCGATTCCCTTGTCTTGCGAGAATACATTTGGTAATCTTCTTTTCCTACCGAAGTGTGAATAGATGAAACCATTTGCTTGAATGAACTTCTGCATATCATTCAACCATCTTCGCAAGTTAGGGAAAGCCTCGAAGTAATCTTTGATAACATGTTGAGCTTCCTGCATAGTAAACTCACTTCCACTATCTTTTGTTACCTGTTCACTAATCTTCTTCGGGCCAGCTCCGTACATTATACCGAATGTAACTGCCTTTGCTTGTTGTCGCTTATCTCCGTAGACTTCTGCGACTTGGTCAACTTCACAAGGAAGTCTGAATACTTGTTTTGCAATGGTGGAGTGAAAGTTACCACCGTCTGCAAACACTTTCATAAGACCTTTGTCATTGGCAAGTACAGCTGCACAATATACTTCTGCTGTTGTCAAGTCCATGGCAACTATTTTATGACCCGACTTTGCCTTGATACAACCCTTAACTGTAGGATTGTCTCTTGGAATCTGTTGCATATTTAGTTTACCACTTGATGACAAACGACCTGATGTTGTGCCATGAAGATTAAAACCAGTACGAAGTCTTCCATCTCTATCGAGATTAGGAATAATTTTATCCAAATAGGTATTCTTAATCTTGACTTTCTGTCTGATTTCAAGAATATGTTTTGGTACTTCGTGTTGTTCTGCTAGTATACCCAATACTTCTGCATCAGTACTATCAGCACCAGTACCCGTTTTCTTACCCGTTGGGGCTAAGCCTATATAGTCAAATAATAGACTTCGTAACTGTAGTGTTGAATTAGGGTTGAATCCACCCTTAGCTTTGATAAATGCTTTTACTTCAGGGAAAGATTGCAGTGCTTCTACAGCATTGTCAATATCTTCGCCCATTCTTTTCTGACCAAACTCTAGTCGAGTCTTGTCAAAAGGTACACCATTACTTTCTACATCTTTGAGGAATCTTACTCCCTCTATAAGAAGATTCTTGTATACCCAGTATAGTTTCTCATTCTTTAGTATTGCTTTTTCAAATTTTTCAAACAATAAGAATGTTACTATCGCATCCATCGCAGCATAGTTTTTCATAACTTCGAACGGAACTAAGTCATAACTGAAACTTGCTTTAAGTATTCCTGTGCGTTTCAGATAATCTTTAATCCAGTTGTCAAGTTCTGCCTCGTAATCTCCATAGTCTGTATGCTTGATAGCAAGTGTTTTCAGACCATGAGTACCAGGGTTTTCATCGAACATATAGTGCATAAGCATAGTATCTTCGAAGTGTGGAAACTCAAAGTTGAAATGATACTCAAACCACTGCAAGTCGAACTTACTGTTGTGAAATACAACTCGTTTCTTGTTGAACAGTTCCTGCATCATCTTTTCTGCTTTTTCGTCTATACACTCACAATCTACATATACACCATGTTCTCTTTTGTATGACATCGAAAACCCAAGCATGAATCCATCACGGCAGTATAATGCTGATGTCTCGGAGTCAAGTCCGATAAAATCATTCGGATGGTCTAGCGCTTCTTGTAAATACTTGTGCAGTTCTTCACTGTCTTGTATACCAAAGCATCTGTCTTCGCCTAGCGATTTTTGTACTAAATCTCCGCTTACATATCCTGTAATACTTTCGATGGCTTCCTCGAATGACTTCTTTGCCTCTGGTCTGAACTTTATCATTGCAGGGTTTATCAAAGCCAAAAATCTTTCTTCGATTATTTTTCCATTGTACTCAGTTATTGATGTCTTTTTCGTAAAGTGTTTGAAGGGCTCAGAACCTACAAGAATGAGCCATTCGTACGAGTCGATATCGATTTCGATATCAACATCTCTTTTCAAAATTTTCTGTTTTGAACTATCACTACATAGCGCGTAGCGGTCAAACTCGAAGTCAAAATACTTCTCATAGTTTGTGCTTGACTGTGTCTTTTCTATTATTGCTACATTAGCCATATAATTTTTCCTTTAATCTTTCTATTTCTGGTTTTGTCAAATTACCAGGGTCTACATTATCCCTTAGTTTTACTACTCTTGCTGAGAGTTCCAGTTTCTCAGCCAAGCCTTTGGCTTGCTCAGCAGCTTTTACACCCGCCTCATCCCCGTCAAACATAATATCTAAACCTTGAACTCCTTGAAGTTTTAGTAGACTTAGCTTGACCCAATTCACTTGTTGTGTGCCAAATGTACACACAGTATTTTTGAGACCTTTGTCCCAAAGGTTAAGAGCATCAAAGATACCCTCCACCAATATAACTCTATTCTGTATAGGTTTTACTTTTGCTGGACAGAATGGCATTTCTGCGCCATTCGGATAGATGTAATACTTCATCTGTGAGAAGTCATCTAAACTCCTACCTATCAGTGCGACTGTCTTGCCTCGAATGTCACGAATAGGAAAGATGATACGATTCTCAAAATTGGGTTGATTCCATGTGAAAGCATCCCATATTCTAAGAGTCTCCTCAGATATATTTCTGAGTCCACCACCTTTCCACATCACTCGATCCTTTGGGAGTTGGATACCGACAGTTTCGCTTTTAACTTTATTGACCTTTTCTTTTATGCGGTGCATCTTTACTTCTAGTGGCGATGCAGGTGCACCAAAATAACTGAATAGATTACCTTTGTAACCGCATGAGAAACAATGAAATATGCCTGTAATTTTATCCACCCTCATTGATGGATTAGTGTCGTCATGTTCTGGATTTAGACATGAGATTATTGCGTCCTTACCAGAAAGACGATAATCAATTCCTTTTTCTCTTAGTAGTTCTTCAGCTATCATAATTACATATATTATAACAAATTTTTAAGGATTTGTCAAGAACTATTTTACGATATTCTTCTTGTGTTTCCATTCTAATTCATCCCCTAATTTTTCATATTCTCTAAACTTTGGGTCGTCTTCATAATACATGGACTTCCATACTAATTCTGCCATTTGAAACCAGACAGCTACTGCTTTGTTTCTAAACTCCTCATCACCCCATAAATAATAATGTAACCACCACTCTTTATCAAATCTGCATACTCTTATTTCCTGTTCCCATAGTTCAGGTATTTCACTAAGTACTCTTAGTCTTTGACTTCCTGCAATCGGGTACCAGTTTGGCATACATAGAAAAGGAGAACGCACTCCCTCTTTCTTTAGTGCTTCTCTTAGTGGCTCATTAGGTGGTACATTTAATATGTTCTCTTTTACTTTTGGTTGGTCTAACATCCACCCTACTGTTCTTACATACCAAGTATGTGGTGCAAGAGGTACTAGTTCTGCAGTTTCTCTACTTACTCTGTCATCTGCC
>Ga0213860_10000441_pt1 | contig 16575 bp, 24 predicted proteins | sample PICome_3_FD_160118 | JGI IMG/M metagenome (GOLD analysis project Ga0213860, IMG submission 160118) | Coastal seawater microbial communities near Pivers Island, North Carolina, United States - PICO550 | ecosystem: Environmental > Aquatic > Marine > Coastal | place: USA: North Carolina...
GTTTGAGAAACACAGGATCTTTATTGAACACCAGCACATCATCGGCACTAACCGAGTGTCGTTCTTTCAGTTCGTCCAAGGTCTCGCCACTGCCTTCTAGCATAAGCGCTATATCGAAAGCTAATCGGTTCGACCACTTAGTATGTTTAAGCGGTAACGTATCCATATGGTTGATCCTATGTGTAATGTACAATCCTGTCAAGAAACTTCGTAACTTTACACCTTCTAAAAAATGGCTCGTGTTATATGAGGGTTACTTATATACAAGGCGGTCATCAATGCCAATCCATGTACCCCCCCAGACGCCCTATTGCGAAACGATTGCCAGACAAAATAGACCCCCTCTGTAATCCGCAGTTTCCCTAGTAACTTGACAATGTGTACAGTTTTTGCTTTAGTGAAGTTGTCAGCGGGAATGGTTCCCAATGACGTTTAACCGTCACGCACAGCGTGGCTGTGTGTGGCACATACTGGAAGGAGGTTCCCATGAGGAACTCATCTTACGAAGGTATGGTTGCCCTTCGCATAAGCAACCAAAAGGGCGTCAGGACTGTGATCCTGAAGCGTGGTGAAAACGGCAACGGTTACGATGCTAACAATCCTAAAGCTATCCTCGAGGATACTCTCGAGAATGCGCCAAAGGGTATAGCTCTTAACCCGTTCAACTTCAACATCATTGCTTTTGATGTTAACAACAAGTTGAAAGCCAAGAAGGAACCACTCACCATCGAGCATCTGCGTAAAGCAGTTGAGAAACTCGGTGATGACCTCTCGGTCTGGGTGAGCGTGTGCTGGAACAGTTACGGTAAACCACCGAAGCTGAACATTGCACAAGCCTCGGCTAAGGATACGTTCCACAAAGGACGTACTCAGTCTGAACCTAACCCGTTCAAAAACGGCTAACCCATAGGGAGGAGCTTCGGCTCCTCCCGCTTATCGAAAGGAACGTACTATGTACAAAACGCAACGTAAAAAAGTCCGCACAACTTATCGTGTAGAGATATCAGCAGATAAATCAGGCTTCTATCATACTGAGATATGTAGAAAATGGAATACTGCTGTAAATATGGCTAGACGACTAGAGCGAAAGCATGGTTGTAGAGCACAAATCAAAACTATACACGCTAGGTAACACAACCAGGGAGCACAGTGTGGCGCTGTGCTCCCACATTTAAAGGAGAATACTATGAAGCCATATACTCACAGCTACTTTAGAGCAGCATCAACGTACTTAACAGAAGTACAAGTACCAAGAAGAGTAGAGTACAACACTTACTTTTCACGTAGTCAATCGTTTAGTGACTCAGTTTATGAAGGTAAACTACTAGATGAGCTAGAGGATGAACAAGAACTTAACTTTGAGGAGGAGGAAGCTTAGGCTTCTTCTTTCTTTTTTATTTTTTATAATAATATAACCATAGCTCGGGGGGTCATCGCACACTATTCACGCCTATCTGTGACTATAATCTGGGGGGGATAGGATAATCTATACAATCTATGTCTAACATTACACACTTCGACTACATTTAGATCACTATACTTGACACTATACACTGGATAACCCCATATATAGCCTCATATTTGTACCATATTAGCGTCAAGTTAATCTAAATAATCTAAATAATCTACATATTATACACATAACACCTATAGATTACCTCTGTTAGAGAGATATATAGGTTTGCCGTACTAACATTACATAGAAGATTGTTAGATTATTTAGATCGCTGACCATTAAAGCATTGATATTGCTGACTATCTTACGATACATCTGACAATCTATTGATAGTCCCCATCCTATACTTGTACAGCAGGGGGGCAACTTGACACTCGGCTCGGTTTTGCTAGTCTGGGCTTGCTTGGCGAGGTTGTCTCGTTATAGCACTGTCATATAACAACAATTAAAGGAGGTTTATTATGGCTAGAACTTTTGATGGTAATGTTGAAGCTTTCATTGCACCTATTGCGAAGACTGTAAAGATTCGTAGTGAAAATGACCCACGTTATAGTGGTGAAGGCAATGTATATACGGCTGATAAGGCAGATGATTTATTCAAGGCTATGGTCACTGCTGGTGAGAAGTACTCTGTACCTGTTGCTATATTTGCACCAGATATAGAGAAGGGTCGTAAAGGTGGCTTTACTGTAGCCGAACTATCAAAGCTTGATATGACTCAGTATAGTGTCAAGTTATTAACTGGTAGGTTTGGTGCTTATGTTGCTGTACTTAAAGACGATGCTACTAAGTCGTCTGCTCCAGTAGCTAAGACTATCGTACCGTAATTTCAACAACTGTAGCAGGGTGTGTAATGCACCCTGCTCAACTCTATGGAGGTCTATATGAGAACTAAACGCTGTGTATATTGTGCTAATCAGTATCCTATCAGACGCTATGAACTAGGGTATGTAACTTGCCTACCATGTGGCAGTAAACATGCTGATACAGTCAAGCATACTGTCGTACCTTTACACAAATCTAATTACATCGTTGTCACTAATCGTGATGACCTTGTTGGTATCAACAGTAAGGGGGGGCTAGTGAAATGAGACTGTCTGTAATCTTTACTTGGATACTGTATGGCTTGGTGTCGAGTGTATGCTTGACACTAGCTGACAGTTACTTTGGTTGGGGTTTGTTCCAATGAGCAAGCTAACTGAGGTAATACTGGGGGTACTCATCAGTGGAGTGATGGGTATTCTCTTGGCGTTTGTAGGTGTCAACTTCATCCTAGGTTGTGAGACATGGGATGAATCACTTTGGACTTATGAACATTCATGCTTAACACCAACAGCTATATGGGAAGGAGTATCACTATGGCTAAACAACAATTGAAACTATTCATGCTACGGCATGAACAAGGTGGATATGCAATCAGAGATGAAGGGGGGGAGATCGTTCACTTCTCTAACAAGATGATTGCTAAGAAGAATAGGATAGGTAATCAAGTCGTATCCTATGGCGTTGACCATCGCAACTATAAACTTAAGAAGGGAGATAAATAATGCGAGCTACACTACTGAAAGAAACTCTGAAAGAGTTATATAAAACTAAACGTCCAGTTAATGTGGAAGGTGCACCAGGGGGAGGTAAGACTACCATCGCTCAACAAGTTGCCAGTGAACTGGGTGTTGGATACATCGAGAAGCATACACCTACCATGTTGGTAGAAGACTTCGGTGTACCAGACATGGCAACTGGTGACAAATCATTCGGCTACAAACTACCAGATTGGTTTCCTGCTGAAGGTACTGATACACCTGATGAAGGTGTGTTGTGCTTTGATGACAGAGACAAATGCCCCATTGATATTCAGAAGGTACTGGCTAACGTACTACAAGCTAGGACACTGCATGGTGTACCACTGAAGAAGGGTTGGCATTGTATATCTACTGGTAACAGACAGCAAGACAGAGCAGGTGCTAACAGAGTGCTATCTCACTTGCGTAATCGTGAGACTGTACTTGAGCTTGAGACACACCTTGATGACTGGACTGCTTGGGCTATTGAGAATGATGTCAAGCCAGAAGTTATATCCTACATTCGATTCCGTCCAGATGCATTGCATGACTTTGATCCACAACGTGACATCAATTCGTCACCTCGTGCTTGGGTTGAAGGTGTGTCTGATGTGATTGGTATTGTACCTGCTGATGCAGAGTATGAATGCTTCAAGGGTGCAGTCGGTGAAGGTAGAGGTGCTGAGTTCGTTGGCTTCCTCAAGATACATCGTAAGCTACCTAATCCAGACAGCATACTGATGAATCCTAGCCAAGCTAATGTACCAGATGACCCTGCTACATTGTATGCATTGTGTGGCACTCTTGCTCACAAGGCTACGCTAGCTAACTTCGACCGAGTAATTACCTACGTTGGTCGTATGCCTAAAGAGTTCTCTGTCCTATGTATCTCGTATGCTACTCGCAAGAACGATGAGCTTGCCAGTAGTGGTGCGTTTACCAAGTGGGCAGTTGATAACCAAGATGTCTTGTTCTAGTGGAGGTGAATATGAAATTGACAGACAAAGCATTACTCGTACAACTAAACGTGTCGCAGTGGACGGCACGGAAGTACGACAAGAAGGTAACACAACAAGTTGCTGAACAACATAACACAATCGTTGAGGCAGGCAGATACAACAAGTCTCTGCTTCCTCTCAATGATTACCTTGGTAACATTCACAAGCTGACTACTACCATACGGACAGAGTACTACAAGAACACTCTGCCTTGGGGTATCAATGGTACTCAGATGTTACCATCCAAGAACTACATGTCATTCATGACAGAGTTCCGTAACCACAAGGCGAACTGGTTGTCACTCGTTGACCAGTTCGTTGATGTGTATCCACAGTTGAAACTGGATGCACAGAGGTTACTGCCTAACGGACTGTACAAGGAGGAAGACTATCCTACTATCGATGGTCTTCGTGCTAAGTTTGGTATGGACATGGTTGTCATGCCAGTACCTGCCGATGACTTCCGAGTGCAGATTGCAGATGAAGAACTGTCTGCTATCCAACAGCAGGTTACTGACAGAGTAACCAATGCATCGCAGGAAGCTATGAAGGAAGCATGGCAACGACTGTACGATGTAGTCAAGCATGCTAGTGACAAGCTGAATGATCCTACTGGTATCTTCCGTGACTCACTGGTTCAAAACATCAACGACATCTGTGGTGTATTACCTAGGCTTAACTTTGCTGATGACCCTAACCTTGAGACCATGCGTCAACAAGTTGAGAGTTCATTGGCTAATCAGAATCCAGAAACGCTTCGTGTTGACTGGGATTTGAGAGACCAAAAGGCAAGGCAAGCCAAGGCTATTGCAGACAAGATGTCAGTATTCATGGGAGAGCTATGATGTACAGAATAGTTTCTTCCAAGATACTCATTGAGTGGAATGACAGTCCAAAGATGGAGGTTGCAGAACATGAAATGCCAAGTGATTTGCAACAGTCATTTGATGAATGGTTGTCTACCATTGAGAATGAACGTAACGCAATGAATGGAGGTTAGCGATATGAATATTCAAACAAGATTGTCTAAGGCAAAGACATCACTAATGTTGGAGTACCCCTTCTGGGGTACTCTGGTAATGAACATGCCGTTCAAGCTAGATGAGAACATACCTACTGCATGTACCAATGGCAAGGAGGTTCGGTTCAATCCAGAGTTTGTTGATACCTTGAACGATGAGGAACTTAAGTTCCTTGTTGCTCATGAGATTGCACACCCAATGTTTGAACACACCACTAGGCGTGGTGAACGTGATGGGTACAAGTGGAATCAAGCAGGTGACTATGTCATCAACAAAGTACTAGTCGATGAAGGTCTAGGTAAGATGCCAGAGGGTGGCTTACTAGATGAGGACTTGTACAACAGATGCGATGGTATTACTGACAGAATCTACAATGAACTACCCGAAACACCAGAGGATGGTAGAGGGTATGGCAATGCAGGTCAGCCATTCGATGACTGTCAAGATGGTGGTCAATCACAAGCAGAGATTGCACAGCAACAAGCAGAGTGGCGTGTCAAGGTAGCTCAAGCAGTACAGTCAGCCAAGATGATGGGCAAGTTGAGTGCAGGTGTCGAACGCCTAGTCGGTGAACTACTAACACCCAAGGTGTTGTGGGCAGATGTATTACAACGCTTCATCATCAAGGCTAAGACTGATGACAGAACATTTGCTAGACCCAACAGACGTTTCATTCAGCAGGGTATGTATCTACCCAGTATCACTGGTGAAGTGATGGGTGAGATTGCATGGGCAGTTGACTGCTCTGGTTCTATTGGTCAAGCAGAGATAGACCAGTTCGCTACTGAAATCATCAAGGTATGGGAAGACCATAAACCTACCAAGACTCATGTCATCTACTTCGATAGTGAAGTGAGTCATTACGATGTCTTTGGTCAAGATGACAAGCCAGAGATTAAACCACATGGTGGTGGAGGTACTGCCTTCTCACCAGTGTTTGAGTACATGCAAGACAACGACATAGATCCAGTTGCTTGTGTGTTCCTAACTGACCTCTGCTGTAATGACTTCGGTACTGCACCAGACTGTCCAGTACTGTGGGTTACTACAGATCTAGAGGATGCACCATTCGGTGAAGTTGTAAAAATGGAAGGAGTAAACTAATGGCAACAGTTAGATTTAGTGACACCCTCAAGGGTGAGATACGGAACAATGCAAAGGCTATGTTCCAAGACAAGATACAGCAGGCAAAGGACAACGTGCCTGCTCATTGGGCAGACAAGGTGTATGAATGTTTCTTTCCTGCTGAAGTACGGCAGAAGATGGCATCACTACCAGATTATGTACTGCGTAAACAAGAGTACATTGAGGTTACTGGTTGGGTCAATGCACCAGAGGATGTATGGCAGACTGGTGACTACGCACATCAGACATGGATGTTGCAAGGTAGTATTAGGTTATCGTTCAGTAAACCTATGCCTTGGGTCGCTAACTTTGAGCAAGCAGATAATGGCTTCAAGGCTAGCTATAGCACTGGGAAGTTTGAATACGATGATGCACGTTGGGATTGGTTGAAGCCAGAGTTCAAAGAGTACAATCGTAAAGTCTTTGAAGCTATCAACAAACAAGAAACATTCTTGTCATCTGTCAACAAGTTGATGGAGACATACACCACACTAGCACCTGCTCTCAAAGCATGGCGTCCACTGTGGGATTTGTTACCAGATGAAGCTAAGGACAGACACAAGACTGTCAAGGAACGTAAGGTAGTCAAGGCAGAGGAGCTAGACCTTGACCTTAACGCAATGACTAGTGCCGTGGCACTAAGTAAAATAACTAAGTAAAGGAGGTATACATGACTAGAAGTTATTTTGGAGAACCAATGTTGAGAGACTACAAAGATTGTGAGATGCACTTCTCAACATGCAGAAGCCCAGAGAAGGGTAAGCCTATGCGTACATGGTGTAGGCTATTCAAGAACCAAGATGTGTACGAGGTATGCTATGTACCTTGGAACTATGACAAGGGAGCAGTGATAGCTGAGTTCCATCCAGATGGTAGGATTGTCCTGCCATCTGATAGTCTCTCTTGGAGAAACATGCATAGCTCACTATCAATGGCATTGCACAATGCTATACCTATACTCACCGAGCGTATGGGTAGAGGTAGGTATCGTGTTGCACATACTGGTTACATTGATGGTCAAACAAACGCATCACTTACTTCAAACGATTACTTCTTCAGCGAATGGTATGAATCATTCAAGAAGAATGGCAACGAATACTTTGCAGGTATGACGTTCAATCATGAGGGTCTATGTATCAACCCACAGTATTCTAGTGATGGTGAGATTGACGTAGAGAAACGTAGAGTATGGCTTCGTATGCTTAGACGTTTCAAGCGTGGTCTAAAAGCTAGAGCCAAGGTAGGTGCATTGCAACAACATGCTAAACGTATCTATGCAAAGCATCAAGAACTATCTCGTAAGGGTCAGAATCGTTGGCAATGGGAGATGCCTAACTGGAAATCCAAGAAGTATTACGATATGCTCAAGGAAGTTATGCAGACTAATGAGTTTACACCAGAGTTCCTTGAAGCCTTCGTTGAATCAGCTACGCCTAATACCTATGGCAACACGCTAGCTACAGATGAACACATCTTACAACACGTTGACACGTTAATGAATGACTTGTCGTATTCACTGAGGCGAGACTTCGGTGTGTTTGTATCTGAGCCGTTGACTGCTGATGGAAAGGTTGTAGAGCGATGACAGTTATTGCATGGGATGGTGAGGTACTTGCTACTGATACTCAATGTACTATGGGTAATGCCAAGTATAACTCACCCAAAGCATGGTACGAGTCTGTTGGAGGGCAGGCTTGTATCATCAGTGGTGTAGGTACACTCAAGAATATACACCGACATAAGGACTGGTTGTTGAAAGACAATAGACCAGAGTTCCCTTATGGCGATGTAGAAAACCACTACTATCAATTCATCCTTGTAACTAAAGAAGGACTACTACGTTACGAGGGTACACCTTACCCCATACTACATGGGGTAAATGCTTGTGCATTTGGTGAAGCATCTGACTTTGCTTATGGTGCATTGGCTATGGGGGCTACGGCAGTAGAAGCTGTTCAAGTAGCTATTAAATACTCTCACTGTTGTGGGGGCAATGTTGAATCATATTCGTTAGTGAAAGGAGACGGACATGAGAAGAAAGAAATCTAAAGCTGAAAAGGTATGGGCGTACTTACTCAAGCATCCAGATGCTAAACCTACAGAGGTAGCTAAAGCATGTGGGTGTACACCTAAGTATGTCTACAACCTACGGAGTAAGGTAGGTACACCGAAAGAGGTACTCGTTAAGTCTAAGGTACGCATGCGTACCCAGATACTAACATCTGCCAACGAGTTGGTAAGTGATAAACGTGAAGAAGAACACGGCGATTTCGCAAGTAATGCCTTCATGATTGCCAACTACTGGAACACTCACTTGGGTTTGATTGATTTCATCAAGCCTACTGACGTACCAACCATGCTAGCTTTGATGAAGATAGCTAGGTCACATCAGAAACCACAGAAGGCTGACAACTATCGTGATGCTTGTGGTTACTTGGCGTTAGCTAGTGAAGTGGCGAGTGCATCTGAATGAGTATCATAACAATAGACTTTGAAACCTATTACAGTAGGGAGTTCTCGTTGTCCAAGATGACAACAGAATCCTATGTTCGTGACAGTAGGTTTGAGGTCATTGGGGTTGCTGTCAAAATTGATGGCAACCCTACCACTTGGTATGCAGGTAGTGATGTGGGGGGATTCCTTAACGACATCGACTACACCGACCATACTATTTTATGTCACAACACTATGTTCGATGGGGCGATATTGTCATGGCTATATAATATAAAGCCGAAGTTTTGGTTTGACACCATGCTAATGACACGCCCTCTCGTTGGTCAAACTGTGGGGGGTTCGCTTAAAAATCTCGCTATACATTATAATATAGGCGAGAAGGGCGATGAGGTTTTCCAGACTCTGGGGAAGCGAAAGGCGAACTTCACACCACAAGAGCTTGACCGATTTGGCGATTACGCAATCAATGATGTTGACCTTACCTACGCATTGTTCAAGAAAGTATCTAAGAACTTTCCAGTATCTGAACTGATGGTGATTGACCAGACCATTCGTATGTACACACAGCCTACGATTGAACTGGATAGGAATACTCTTAGCTCTCACCTGGGAACAGTGCAGACAAAGAAAGCACAACTTATTGACACAATAAATTCGGCAGGTGTAGATCCAGATGTGCTGAAGAAACTACTGATGAGTAACGATAGGTTTGCCAAGTTACTCAAAGCTATGGGGGTTGAACCACCTACCAAGATAAGTCCTGCCACTGGTAAGAAGACATGGGCATTTGCCAAGACAGATGCAGAGTTCATTGAGTTATGTGAAACTGGGTCACCTAAAGTACAAGCCTTATGTAATGCAAGGTTGGGTATCAAGTCCACCATTGAAGAAACTAGGACAGAGAACCTAATCAAGGTTGCTGACAGAGGTAGGTTACCTATCATGCTCAACTACTATGGCGCACACACTGGTAGGTTTAGTGGTGGTGACAAGCTGAACCTACAGAACCTACCAAGGAATGGTGCTATACGTTCTGCCCTGACTGCCCCTGAAGGACATAAGCTAATAGCTTGTGACTCATCACAGATAGAGGCAAGGGTACTGGCACACCTAGCAGGTCAAGATGATTTGGTTGAAGCCTTTAGGCAAGGGCGTGATGTATACAGCGAGTTCGCATCTAATGTATACGGACGTAAGATAACTAAAGACGATAAGCTAGAAAGGTTTGTGGGTAAGACTTGCATACTAGGTCTAGGTTATGGCATGGGTGCTGAGAAGTTTCGTAATACCCTAGCTTTAGGTATGGGTGGTCTCAAGGTAGACATACCATTAGAAGAAGCCAAGCGTATTGTCTATTTATATAGAGACAAGAATCATCGTATCACTGCACTATGGCAACGATGTCAATCGGCATTGTCTGACATGATAGCAGGGCGAGGTGGTATCATATCTGATTATGTATCGTATGATAAGCAAGGCATCTTACTGCCTAGTGGGTTACGGATACAGTACCCTGCACTCAATCATACTGATAATAACTTTAGATATATATCTGACTCACGGACATACCGAAAGATTATGTCTGCTAGAGTACAAGGGGAAACTATTCCCCACAATAACTGGACTTATATCTACGGAGGAAAGGTCGTAGAGAATATTGTCCAAGCACTGGCACGAATAGTAGTGGCAGAGCAAATGGTATCTCTCGGACAATCATACCATGTGTCGTTTCAAGTTCACGATGAGCTAATCATCTGCGTCCCTGACTCGGATGTGACTGACGCACGGCAACTTGTTGAGAGAAAAATGTCAACCCCACCTGTCTGGGCTAAGGACTTGCCAGTGGCTTGTGAGTCTGGAGTAGGTGCTAATTATGGAGAAGCAAAGTGACTACACTTACAGAAATAAAATCTATCGTAAGCGATAAACATAAGAAAGAATTGTTGGAAGGACTTGCAGAAGTAAAAGAGCAAATCCAGAAAGCTGACACAGCAGAGAGTATGGTACTCATGGTCAAGCTGAATGGAGACTATGTAAGGTTTTCAACATCAATAGGTAACACTATGGATTTAGTTGCACAGTTAGAACTATTGAAGTATGACGTAATAAAAAGAATGAAAAGGGAGGAAAACTAATGGGTAAAGTTAAAGCAGTATTGCAGGATGCAGAGGAGACACTTGATTGGTGTCTTACTAAACAAGGCATGACCAATGAACAAGCCTTACGCTATATAAAAGAGAAGCATGGTGGTATGGCTATGAATCATTGCGAATGGAAACTCAAACATTTTATGGAGAATGATGTTGACGATGGACTGACAGTACAGTAAAGTTACTGTATGACAGAACTATCACATTCATATTCTTCATTGAAGATGTACGAGAACTGTCCGAAGCGTTACTACCACCAGAGGATTACTAAAGAAGTATCTGACAGTGGTAGTGATGCTACTCGGTATGGTGAGCGTGTTCACAAAGCGCTTGAAGAACGACTCACAAATGACAACGAGTTGTCACAAGAAACTATACAGTACGAAAATCTATGCAGAAGCATAGCCAAGATGAAAGACCACCCACAGTTTGATCAGTTACTGCTAGAAGAAAAGCTAACTATAACTGATAACTATACACCGACTGGTTGGTGGTCTGATGATGCTTGGTTGAGATCCATACTAGACGTATTAGTTTTGTTTAAAGACAAAGCTATAGTTATGGATTGGAAGACTGGCAAACGGAGACCAGACTTTACACAGTTGGAGATGTTTGCACTACAAGTCTTCTCACATTTTCCCCAAATAAATACAGTAATAACATCTTTCGTATGGCTGAAAGATATGAAGCAAGACAAGAGAGAGTTCTGCCGTGACTTGTCTGGAGAATTACAAGGTCACTTAAATGGAAGGATAGCTAGGATTACACAGTCATTGGAGAACGATGACTTCCCTGCAAAGCCAAGTGGATTATGCCGATGGTGTCCTTGCTATGAGTGGTGTGATTATTCTTATTGACACTATTGTAAGGTTATGGTATGGCTACTACACCAGAAGGTCGTGTAAAGAATAGACTCAAGGCAATGCTCAAGAAGCACAATGTGTGGTTCTATATGCCACAAGCAGGTGCTTTTGGTAGGGCAGGTATCCCTGACTTTGTACTTATCGTGGAGGGTAGGTTTGTTGGGGTAGAGTGTAAGGCAGGTAGAAAGAACCCTACTGCATTACAGATTGCTACGATGAAACAGATAGACGATGCAGGTGGTAAATGTTTTTTAGTGTATGACTACGATACACAAGACGAATTGGAAAGGTGGATATTAAATGCTCGTAATACCAAAGGTGCAAGGTCTCGCACTTAAACTTAACAACCCCCAGATCGTTCTGGATAGCATACCAACTGCCAAGCCGTTGACAGTTCGTGGTCAAGAGCTTGTCGTCTGCCCTCACAAACTTACAGAGGTTTGGGCATTGCGTAAGCTAGGCATCAATGCTCCCTCACCTATCATGCATTACTATAATTGGAAGGGTAAGTTCAAACCATATGAACACCAAAAGAATACTGCTGACTTCCTAACTATACACAATCGATGTCTAGTGCTAAATGAAATTGGCACTGGTAAAACGCAGTCTGCACTGTGGGCATCTGACTATCTCATGGAGTTAGGTCTAGTTAAGAAGTGTCTAATATTATCCCCCTTATCCACACTAGAACGAGTATGGAGTGACGCTATATTTATGAGCTTCATAGATAGACGAGCCACTGTGTTGTATGGTTCGGCAGAGCGTAGACGTAAGCTACTCAAGATACCTTCAGATTATTACATCATTAACCACGATGGTTTCCAAGTGGTGATGGATGACCTCAATGACTTTGATTTAGTTATTGTAGATGAGGCCGCCGTATATCGCACACCATCCACCAATAGGTTTAAGCTCTTTCGTAAATGGCTTAATAAAAACCCAGACATAAGACTGTGGTTGATGACTGGTACACCCACCCCTAATGACCCCACTGATGCATGGACTCTAGCCAAGATGGTAGAGAACCCACATGTATCCAAGACATACACTGCATTCAAAGAGCAAGTGATGATGAAGATAGGACAGTGGAAGTGGTTACCTAGACCAGAGAGTGTAGACATAGTGAAGCATGTACTACAACCTGCTGTCAGATATACAAGGGATGAATGCTTTGACTTGCCGTCCACAGTATATCAAACACGAATGGTCAAGCTAACCAAAGATCAAGAGAAACATTATAAGAGTATGCTCCGTAGCTTTGTAACAGAGGTACAAGCAGAAGGTAAGATTACTGCTGTCAATGAAGCAGTCAAGATGCAGAAGCTAGTACAAATAAGTTGTGGTGTAGCTTACGGTGATGATGGCCGTAACATAGAACTAGATGCATCACCTCGTATCAATGTTGTTAAAGATATAATAGATGAAGCAGGTGGGAAGGTTATCGTATTCGTACCACTAACTGGTACACTGCACATGCTTAACAAAGAATTATCAAAACATTACACTACTGGTGTAGTGAATGGTAGTGTCTCTGCTAAAGAACGGAATGAAATATTCTACAACTTTCAAGAGACAGAAGACCCAAGAGTATTGATAGCACACCCTGCTACTATGGCTCATGGTCTTACACTAACCTCGGCTAGTACTGTCGTCTGGTATGGGCCGATCAATAGCAACGAACAATACACACAAGCTAACGGTAGAGTGGAACGTATAGGTAAACGCCATACGTCTAACGTTATACATATAGAAGCTACTCAACTTGAGTATCGGATGTATGAACGCTTGAAGAACAAGCAAGCATTGCAAGGTGTATTGTTAGATTTAATCCAAGAAATGGGAGAGTGATATGAAAATGGAAGATGTCATTAAGGCATATATCACCCTACGCAACGAGAAGGATGCGATAGAAGGTGAGGTAAAGGATAAGGTGAAAGCCATCAAAGAAAAGATGGTAAAGCTAGAAGCCTATATAAAGAAACAAGCTGACGAACAAGGTGTTACATCATTCAAGACTGGTCATGGTACAGCGTTTGTAACTACTACAGACTTTGCACAAGTAGCAGACTGGGATGCAATACTAGGTTTCATCAAACAGAATGAAGCATGGGATATGTTGGAGAAGCGTGTAAGTAAGAACGCAGTGCGTGGGTACATAGATGAACACAAAGAAGTACCTAGTGGTGTGAACTACGGCACTCGCATCGACATCAATGTTCGTAAGCCAAGCGCAAAGGTAGAAGAATGATACCTAGACTATCAACAAAAGGAATGGTGTTCTCGTTGTTGTCCGCTGCGGGAGACATCGACACTCTTGCCACAACACGTTTGTCGGTGATTGTTGTCGGTGCTAATCCAGCGCTGTCAAAGAGCTTTTACAAAGGCGAGTACTTTGAAGAAACAATGAAACCAGATTGCTACTCGTTGAATGGCAAGACACCAGATAAAGATTGCGATGACCCTCAGTCAGACATGTGTGCATTATGTCCACAGAATGCATGGGGTTCTCGTACCACGCCTACTGGTCAGCGTGTGAAAGCATGTGCTGACCAAAAGAGACTCGCAGTTGTATTGGCTGATGACCCCAAGGGTACAGTCTATCTACTGCAAGTAACCCCTACATCACTGAAGAACTTAAACGGATACCAAAAGGTACTACAAAGCAAGTCTATATCTCCAGAGATAGCAAAGACTAGAGTAGCTATAGATACATCTCTTGGGTTTCCAAAGTTAGAGTTTGACTTTGGTGGTTTCGTAGAGGAATCCATACAAGAATACATTGACGGCTTGTGTGGTAGTGAAGAAGTCAAGATTGTAACTGGCGAGTTGTCTGCCTCAGAAAGACAATTAACCTTCAGCGACTTTGGGTTTGCTGAAGAAAATGGTTTTACAGAAGGAGGTTCTAACCATGAGTAAAACATTTACAACACCAAAGGGAGTTGCACACTACCCTTACATTTCTGCACCTGACACTAAGTTCGATGAGCAGGGGCATTACAAAGTTAATCTGTGTATTCCAAAAGAAGAAGCAGAGCCAATCATCGAACAGATTAAGGGTGAGTTGGTTGCAGGTATTAAGGCACTGAAAGAAGCCAAGCCTAACGCCAAGATTAAACAAGCACCACTGCCGTTTGAAGATGAGCTAGATGATGACGATGAACCTACTGGTAATGTAATCATCAAGTTCAAATCAAAAGCCGCCTATAAACCTGCTGTCTTTGATAGCAAAGGTACACCTATGCTTAACTCTAATATCTATGCAGGGTCTGTACTCAAGGTGAATGGGTCTATTGCTTTCTACAATTCACCTGCCGTTGGTGCAGGTACTACACTGCGACTAAGAGCAGTGCAGGTCATTGAGTATGTTGAAGGCTCTAGTGGTGCAGGTAAGTTTGGCTTTGAAGAAGAGACTGGGTTTACTGTCGAGGATACTGAGGAGGTTGAAGAGACCACGCCAGAAGTGGTTGTCGAAGAAAAACCTGCGAAGCCAGCCCAGGCAGCCAAGCCGACACCCAAGCCACAACCCGTTGAGACGCCTGCTGTTAAGGAAGTAAGTTCTGATGCAGATGACTTAGCAAGTGAGATCGCTAACCTACTGGATGAGGTAAACACTGATGACTAAACCCTTGGACTTTACCAAGGTTGAGGCATTAAGGCGACACATGTTGTTGAGTGTGCGAGACATAGCTATGGTATTAGGTGTGTCTCGTATGACCTACTATGGTTGGCTGAAAGGTAAACCATTGCGTAAATCTAACGATGCTAAAGTAAGGGAGAAGCTACGGCAATTGTTGGATATTATGAAAGAAGGTTGGCCTCAACCAGAGGTGATAGCTCTTGAGTCTGTTGCTCGTAGGCAAAGACTTCTTGAGTTATTGAATGATAACAGTTAAGCTAATGAAGGACAGAGGGGTCAATCCGAAACACCTCTCTGTCCTATTCAAAGGACAGTGGAATGGATACGCTAGGATTTTTAAAGCGAGTCCTACCGTCTGAAGGATACTATGTTTCTATTGTAGTGAACCCTGATGGGAGAAAGCAGGGTTTCTTTCAGTCTGTAGAAGAACTTGCAACTGCTTGTACAAGATTGGACAGAGCAGGTAACAACACATACTTCGCCATATCTTCTTTTTGTACAAAGGAAAACAGAAAGCAAGAGAACGTAAACAAAACAAAGGTCATCGCTATTGATGTTGATTGTGGTGATGGCAAACCTTTTGCTGATTGGCGAGAGGGATTAAAAGCATTACAAGATTATATAATTAGAATGAAACTACCAAAGCCTATGGTAGTTGGCAGTGGTAATGGACTGCATGTATATTGGGTACTCACAAAAGAATTAGAGCCAGATGATTGGAAACCTATAGCTAACGCAGTAAAGGCTTCAGCACTCGACAAAGGTTTCAAAGCAGACGCAGGGTTGATAGCTAATAGCTCTCTTGTGTTACGCCCTATCGGAACACACAATCCCAAGAATGGTAAAGAGGTCAAGCTACTCATAGATGCTGACCCAGTTACGCCCGAAGAACTATCGGCTAAGCTACATGATTACGTGCTTTCCACAGGGGCGCTGCAGTCAAGACAAACATCTGACAACTCGTTGCTAAACAATCTCTCTGCCACCGTAGAGTTTCCACCATCTATTAGTTCTTCTATTTATAACAAATGCCAACAAGTTAAGTACGCTGTGGATAACCAAGACTCAGTTACCGAACCAGTATGGTACAACGCCATAGGCATTGCCGCCTATTGTATAGACCCAGAAGACACTGCACGAAGATGGAGTGAGAACTACCCTGCTTATTCAGAAGAAGCAACTATGTCTAAGCTACGGCACTGGAAGGATGGTGCTACTGGCCCAACTACTTGTGCTAAGTTTGATGTAGACAATCCTAATGGATGTAAGAGTTGTAAGTATAAGGGCAAGATAACTAGTACTATAAGA
>Ga0213860_10000443_pt1 | contig 16533 bp, 8 predicted proteins | sample PICome_3_FD_160118 | JGI IMG/M metagenome (GOLD analysis project Ga0213860, IMG submission 160118) | Coastal seawater microbial communities near Pivers Island, North Carolina, United States - PICO550 | ecosystem: Environmental > Aquatic > Marine > Coastal | place: USA: North Carolina | collected...
CTATTAAGTACGAAGACATCGTGGTCAATCCACAAAAGATGCAAGCATATGCTAAGTGGAAATATTTACAAGAATATTATTTTCCTAATAATCAAATCGAATGGACTACCCGACCTGATCAAACCTTTCCGCCTCTATCCGAAGAAGGTGTCAATGTAGACCAGTTTCTTTATTACTGTGCAAACACTGAATTGCCACTAGGTAATACCCAGATTCGGGAATACATGAGAATCGAATTAGATAATGCTCTACAGGTCGATGGCGAATTATCAATTTGTGAATGTAATATCTGTGTCGTCGGTGAGGCGAAATGGGAAGCAAACACCGATCCATTACATCCTTTTGTGGTGAAAGGAAATCCAACACTCACCTTTGAAGTCTGTGGTTCTTGTTGCGCCGGTAATGATTACGATGATGCCGCGCAGGCCGCAGAATCGGTTCAAGATTCTTATAATGATAATCCAAGACAAGAACCACAATTAACAGAAGAACAAATAAATAATCTGAATGCGAATCTAATACCGAATGCTCATGCACTTAGTATCGGAGGAACACCGACACCGGGTGGAGAAAACGTCCTTGTCAACATTGAAGAAGGAAATCCACCCGGTTCTCCTCGTAATCTCAATACAGTAAACAGAGGCAAGATAGATCCAAACGGCAAAGGTATTCTAATGATACCGTATCCCGCCGCATGTATTCAAGTCAAAGACGGATACGAGAAAATGGGTCTTCCGAAGGGTTCCGGCGGTTCCGGATGCGAAATTGACCATTTTAATTCAATTAAAAAGGGCTATGCAATTGATGAGACGCCTTGTGGTGAGACACCGGGACCATTAGATCAACAAGAAATTATTTGTATCAAAATCGATGAAGACTACTTTAAAACGTGCGGATTCTCACAATCAAACGGTGCCTGTGAGATACCGATGGCGCCTCTAGCAAACGTCTCAATAGATTGTTTTAAGTTTGAAGACGGTTACGAAAAGACTTGCGCCTTTACAAATTGTTAAGAGGAAAATACAATGGCACAGATGACTCTACAGAGAGGAAAGATATACGAATTTAATCTGGCAGAACTGTCGGGTAAACATCCGTTCTGTCTGCGACTGGCCCCAGGTGATACTTCACCTGTACCCGGTGCAACAGGCAATGACCCTGTAAACGGTTCAGTTGGTAATATTATTCGTTATCTTGTACCTTACGATGCGCCTGATAAAATCATCTATCAGTGTGCAAAAGCAGGACAGGACGGAATACACAAGACGGACACTAATTGTGTTATAAATATAGTTGATGTGGGTGATTTGGACGATGATGGTATCAGTGATGATATCGATCCAGATCGTGATGGTGACGGCATTGATAACGAAGATGATATGATGCCGAACCATGCACCCGAACCTGAAGGACCCGATTGTTAATGCCGGGTGTATCCAGAAAAACAGATAAGAGTACAGGACACGGTTCTTTTCCACCTACACCGATTAATTCTGGTACTGTTTCATCTGTAAGAGTAAATGGCCTAGAGTGTGCGACTGTTGGATCAGAACATACGCCGCATTCTTCCTCAGGTACTACTCATGCAGGCGCTCAAAGAAAGGTGTCAGGCGGTAGCGGCACCGTTCGAGCAGGCGGCAAACCGGTTGCAAGATTAGGTGATCCTATTGCTTGCGGTGATAAGTTAGGTGGTGCTTCGGGGAATGTATTCGCTGGTGGATAAGTTAATATCGAAAGAGTATCAAGAAACGCTTAGAAGTTTTCATGAGAATAAACAAGGATTCGGTACGTCTGGTGCAACACGGCATATTCGAACCATCGTACAGATATTCGAACAACATAAAATATTTAATTTACCAGAAAAGTTATATGGTAAAGATGCAATTGAACGATGGCGTCAATTAGATTATGGTTGTGGTAAAGGCTCGTTAAAAGGATGTCATCCTTTTGCGGGTCATATGATTAATTCGCGTTTTTTAGAATATGATCCTGCAATACCGGGTAAAGATCGAAATCCAGGTATTGCTGATATGATTTACTGTTTAGATGTATTAGAACATGTCGAACCAGAAAAACTAGACGATGTTTTACTACATATAGAATCCAAGTTAAGAGGCCGTAACTCAAACATTCTATTTTATATTCAATACACCGAAGCGTTGACGTTTCTACCTGATGGACGTAATGCACATTTAATTGTAGAAGATCACGTTTGGTGGTTCGATAAATTAAAAGATTTATTTTCTATGAAAGGATTTGTGAATAAAAAGAATGGTGGTTATTTTTTAGTAGGAAAACATCCTGATAGAAACTTTGATCATTTAACAACAGAACCTCCGCCAGAAGAAAAAGAAAAAGAATAACAAGGAGATTTCCCGATGGGAGTCAAGAATTCAAAAGTCAACGACAGCTTTCTACAGAGTGGTGGCACAAAAGAATTTTTTGCTGACTTTGCGACCAACTTCATGCCTCATCCGGCCACAAAGCAAGTTACTCGGCGCCGTGATGTTGATTCTGTAAAACAATCTCTACGCAATCTCCTCCTAACGAATAAATATGAAAGACTCCGTAATCCAGAGTACGGCGGTAATATTCGACGATATCTGTTTGAGAATATGAATGAGATGACAGATACAGAAATCCGCGTAGACGTAGAAGCAATGATAAAACAATTTGAACCAAGAGTCAAGACCCATGAAGTCATTGTACAGTCTAATTTAGAAACACTTGAGGTAAACGTGACAGTCAAATTTGGAATACTGAATGTCTCAGAAGATGAGAGTCTAGAAATTAACCTATACAGAGCACGGTAACCATGGCCAATTCAAGTATCAATTACACTACACTCGATTTTGAATCAACAAAACAAAATCTAAAAGACTATCTAAAGTCTCAAGACCTGTTTAAAGATTACGATTTCGATGCCTCTAACATGAACGTCCTTTTGGACGTTCTTGCGTATAATACCAATCTAAATGGTTTCTACCTGAATATGATTGGTAACGAAATGTTTCTTGATAGTGCGGTCTTACGTGACTCAATTGTTTCTCATGCTAAGGAATTGAACTATTTGCCTCGTTCTTTCCGTTCAGCACGTGCAACCGTTGATCTACAGATGACAGATACAACCGCTGGATCAGTTAACATTCCACGTGGTACTGCATTTACGGGTTCAGACGGTGCGAAGTCATTTACCTTTGTGACTGCGGAAAACTATCTTGCAGAGGCTCAAGGTGATGACACCTTTACTGCGACAGTTGACCTCTATGAAGGTGACTATGTTTCAGACTCTTACGTGGTTGACTATCAGAATCCAGTCCGTTATAAACTCTCTAATCGCACCGTCGATACAACCAGTTTGACCGTTGCAGTGATCGAAGACAACGGTGGTACAACGCTCTCATATAAGTTTACTGACTCACTGTTTGACCTTGATGCACAATCACAGGTATTCTTTATTGAACCATCCGAAGGTGAGTCATACGAAATTGTATTTGGTGACGGCGTAATCGGCCGACAACCAAAAGACCGTTCGATTGTATTGATTCAGTATCGTGCATGTAACGGTGAACTGCCGAATGGTATTCAACGATTTACCTCTGACGGCAACATTGGTACTGCAACCGTGAATCGTGTTGTTGCACAATCTGCTGCATCCGGTGGCGCTGTATCTGAATCACTGACATCAATTAAGTTAAACGCACCACGTGCCTTTACAACACAAGAAAGGGTGGTAACTGCGGATGACTATAAGTCGATCCTCTTGCGTAATTTCTCCGAGATCAACGATGTCTCTGCTTACGGCGGAGAAGAGGCAATTCCTCCACAATTTGGTAAAGTTGTCGTTGCGGTAGACTTAAAGCAAACTGATGTGCTACCCCCGTCAAAAGCAAACGAATATAAGAACTTCATTAAACGTCGAAGTCCTCTGTCAATTGATCCAATCTTTGTTGAACCTGCATACACTTACCTTGACGTAAACTGTAGGGTAAAGTATGACATTAACCAGACCTCATTGACACAACAGGATATCCGTTCACTGATTTTCTCTACTATTCAAGATTTCAATACAGAGAATATTAATGGTTTCCGCAAGACACTGTTTTATTCTCGTTTCATTGCAGCCATCGATAATTCACTGGGTGCAATTGTAAGTAACGATACAGAAGTCAAGGCCGTGAAACTGTTAGTACCAGAACCAGGTGAAACACGTAACTACGATATACGATTTGATATGGCCTTACGTGATGATATTGGTCAGTTATCCGGCGATCACCCTAATCAGGAAATTGCAATCGTAGAATCTGGTCCTTTCCTTTACAACAATGAGATTTGTTTCTTAGAGGATAACGGCGAAGGTGTGATGCGTATTATGACCGGTGTTGAAAAGAACCACCGTGAAGTTGAAAAGATCGGTACAGTCAATTACGACACAGGTGAAATCAAGTTAGAAGGTTTCCAGCCTGATGCTATTCTGAATGCTAACGAACTTGCGGTTACTGCAAGAACCGCAGAGGTTGATATTACCTCTGCACGAAACACCATTCTCTCTATACGAGATGCAGATATTAGGGTCCGAGTAGAACAGGTTCGAATCTAATGGCAAAAGACATTACGAAAAATATAAGTCAATTTACTGCGAGTCTTTTTCCCGAGTTTTATCGGGAAGAAGGTCCAATGTTTATTGCATTTGTACAGGCTTACTACGAGTGGATGGAATCACAAAATGAAACACTGTACCATGCTCGACGATTAGGTGAATATCGTGATGTTGATAGAACCATTGAAGACTTCATCATTTATTTTAAATCAAAATTCCTACCTAATATTCAGTTTAATATCGCATCGAACAAAGAACAGTTTATTAAGAACTCTTTGGACTTTTATCGTGCGAAGGGTACAGAACGTGCGGTTGACCTTTTCTTTAAACTGATCTATGGATTCGAAGCGAACGTATATTATCCAGGTGATGATATATTCCGTCTGTCAGATAACACATGGACGGATGTTCGATATCTAGAGGTAGAAGAGTTAGATACAAACGTACAGATGGTGGGAGTTACCGTTACAGGTGCTACTACTAAATCGACAGCATTTGTTGAACGCCTAATTCGAATCAATAAAGACGGCAAGTATATTAACGTCTTGCATCTGTCTGGTCTCTCAGGCCGTTTCCGTACCGGTGAACAGGTCTTTACAACAGAATTAACTAATAACGTTTCGGTGCGAGTCATTGGATCGTTGACTACTCTGACCATTCAACAGTCAGATGAAGGATTCCTTGTAGGTGAAACACTGTCGATTACAGACGGCGCAGGTAAGAAAGCGAAGATACGAGTCGGTGAAACACAGAACTTTACGGGTATCGTAAACTTTACCCTTCTCGGAGGAGGATGGGGCTTCAGTGAGGAAGCAGAGGTTATCGGTTCACGCAATGTATATGAGATGATTGATTTCCAAACATCGAATACATCATACTTTGCAATGAACGATCACTTTCAGCAATTCACTACACTACAACAAGACCTTGTTGAGATATACGTAGGACAGGCCATTGCAAACGACGATATTCATGGAGAGTTTCTTGAGGATATCAGTGAAGGCATCCGAGAAGCGAATATTGTGTGTTACGAAAGCAATGATGCGAATACAGCAAACGTGGTCTTTGAAGGCCGCATTGTAGACTTCTCTACGACCGACAATATTTTGACGCTGAACTATAATGGTGAAGTATACGATAACGTTACCTTTATTGAATCACAAACTCAGATTTTCCTTCAAGCAAATGATGAAGGTTATTTCGCGGCGTCTAACGTAGAAGTATGTAACGCAACCGCAAACGTCATGGGATTTGCGACGAATGCCACCATGACATACGAATACACCGCCATTCCGGCCGAGACATCGACAAATCTACTGGCGAATGGTGATGTCATTACACAGAATTGTGTGATCAATGGTGTATCACAAGAATTTGCAAACGCGGTTGTGGTACTCTCTGAATTCGACGCAACGCTTAACAAAGCAACAGTTGATATTACCCGTGACACAGGAATGTTCCGTACAAACTTGCCATTTGTAAGACAATCTGATAATAAAGAGTTTACAATTCTTGATGTTTCAAACACATATGTTGGTATCATTACACCCGTTGAGACTTTCCACAAAGGTGCGAATACTCATAACCCCACTTCAGGTGGCCATTTCGAAATGGGTACAATCTACGGTTTTGCGGGTGGTGTAGAGGCAAGTTTCCAGATTCAGGAATTTACAGAGACACAAACACTGGTCGATCATTACTCTGCAAACACCACACAGTTTATTGAAGACATTGCAAATGTACAGATTGATTCGACCGATTATGGTCTTGAGGGTGTGGGTGGTTATGCAAATACGATTGAAGACGTAATTGCTGCTGACGGTTTTGAAAACATTGCCATCGGAGAATTTAATCAGATTTTCGTAACCAATCCGGGTGAAGGTTATTCGATTGACCCATTCTTTGAGGTCTTTGAAAAGAAAACATATCACCTAGAACGATATGACTTTGAAATCTATTACATGGCTGAAGACGGCGATTTAGATGACGAGGCAGAGAAAAACTTTCAGGATTTAGAAGTTATTGAAGGAGTTACCTCTGGTATGAGGGCTCGCATTGTTGAACATGACCGAGAGAATAAAAGAATTGTTGCAACACGCCTGCGAGTCAGCCAACAATATAATACACTGTCTGCGCCTGTATCTGACTTTATAGGTCCTGATCTTGATTCACCCGGTGATCAACGTACAGGATATGAAACACAAAGACTTTCTGGTGAACTCTTTACAGGTCAGGATTCAAATGTGACCGCACGTATTCGTAGAGTGCGTGAAATGAGACGTAAGCCTAGGTCTGGTCTGAACGGCCGAGTATTGTCAACCGCATTTAACGGTAATAATATTATCACTGCCGTTGAACTAGTAGACTCAGGTTTTGGATATCGGGATGGTGAAGTACTCAATGCTCAATCCGATGATGATGCGAATAAGAAAGCACAGGTTGTCGGTTTCTTAGGATTCAATGGTATTGGTGAAGGTTACTATGTTAACCGAAAGTCATTCTTATCTTCTGATAAATACCTACACGATAATGATTTTTATCAAGAATATTCCTATCAAGTCTTAACCGCGCTTCCGTTTAATACGTATAAAGATACGTTGACGAAGGTATTGCACGTTGCAGGAACGAAACCATTTGGTAGTTACGTTTCTACAACAGAAGATCAATTATCCGTCGGTGTTGAGACAACAAGTGAAACATTTATATTGCGTGATGATGGTATTTTTGTGAATCAGAATATTTTCTTTTCACCCACTGTCACTAGTCCTTAATAAATAAAAAATTACATCTGGTAGAAACAGAATATGGCCAAGAAAATTGTACCAAGTCAGTTTAAGACTAACCTCATCGAACAGTTTCTAGAATCTCTCTCAGAAGCCGCAAACACCACGTACTATGCTTTTGTTGGAGATCATATTACAGAAGGTGAAACTGAAGGTGACGTATCACAACCGACTGACTCAGCACGGCAACTCCGCATTAACTCATACCGAGACATGATCTTTGGTAAAAAGTTATTGGCTGATGACCTGCGTATTATGTGTAAGCGTAATAACTGGGTTCAAGGCACAACTTATACCATGTACGATGATGCTGAGACAAATATTTTTGACACAAACTTTATTGTCGCAGTAGACGAAACTTCCTATGTGCATGTTTATAAGTGTCTCTATAATGCGAACGGCGCACCGTCAGTTACCAAACCTGTGTTTGCTGATGTCAAGTACGATGCTCAACTTTACGTTGACGGCGATGACTACTATGAGACAGACGATGGTTACCAGTGGAAGTACATGTACACAATTGACTCTGCCACATTCCGTCGATTCGCCTCTCAGAAATATATTCCTGTTATTGCAAATACCGTTGTACAAGATAACGCTAAGAACGGTGCAATTGATGTCATTAAAGTTGACAGCCATGGTCAAGGTTACGTCAACCATACAAACGGTCAGTTTACTTCTGGTGACCTGCGAGTAAACGGTAGTCCGAAACGATATCGTCTACCTGATGGATCAAACTCAGAGGAAGGTTTCTACTCAAACACAATTATCTCAATTACATCTGGTACTGGTGCAGGTCAGTATCGCCGTGTTGTAAACTCTAATAATGATCCTCAGATCGAAGGTGTACAGATTGAACTTGAAACGGCCTTTGCGGTTGCACCTGATACAACGTCTCGTTTCGAACTTTCTCCCGAAGTGATTATCACCGCAGACGGTACTCAGACAACAAACGCAGTGGCACGTGCAGTGATTAACGCAACCGCTTCTCACAGTGTACACAAGGTTGAGATGTTGGACACAGGAGAGGGATATAACTTTGCGACTGCTGTAGTTGCGGTTGGTTCTTCACCTGTCTCAGGTACTTTTGATGATGTCATCGACGCCTCTGTACGACCAATTATTCCACCCACTGGTGGTCACGGCGCAAATACAAACGTAGAAGTCGGAGGTTCTTATCTTGGATTCCACGCACAGTTTATCAGAGATGAAAACGGCACTGTACAGTCGAATAACACGTTTGCTCAGTTTGGCATTATTCGTGATCCACTGTTTGCTAACGTAGAAATTAGTTTTGTAAAATCATCCGACTCAGGTACACCGGGTTCTGATGGTACTTTCGTTGAAGGCGAACGATTCATTCAGTTTGCAAAATGGCCTCTTGATGGTGTCGTTACATTGACCGCATCAAGTAATGTTGTTTCTAGTGCTGTAGACATGTCATATTCTGATTGGTTGACAGTCGGCACAAAACTGTACTTTGAAGATCAGGACGAAAACGTAGGTTACAACTTTATCGCAGATGTTACCGCAGTCACAAACGGAACTCACTTCACAGTGAATTCTACACCGACATGGGGAACTGCTAATACAAAGGTCTATGAGGCAAGACCAACCACAGAAGGTGTCATTAAAGATATTCAAGATTCGTCCTCTTTCTATGCTACTGAACTGGATGATCATTTGGTAACTGAGTGTTTCTTAATGGGTCTCTCTTCATATGCCTCTGCAAACGTTCAAACGATTAATGTAAACAATCGATTTGACACTGCAAACGGATTTAATTTTGACTTTGGTGCATATAATCAGATGACCCGCGTTGAAGGATCAATAAATAGTGGAGAATTCGTGCCAAACGAACAAGTTTACCAAGGCAACACACTCACCACATCAACCGCGAACGCATATGTGCATAGTACATTCTCAAACGGCGGCACAGACCAATTATGGTTAACACGGGTTGAAGGTACGTTTGATACCGGTCTGCCTATCAAAGGCGATGAATCAACCACAGAACTCAATGCCGGCTTTGATAAATACGAAGGTGAATTAGATCCAACCACTGGTACAGTCATTTTCCTTCAAAACGATATTCCCGTCGAGAGAGAAGGAAATCAATCCGAAGAAATTCGTGTAATATTGGAGTTTTAAAGTAATGCCTATCGAAACAGATTTAAGTGTCTCACCGTATTTCGACGATTACGATGCGGATAAAAGTTATTATAAGACACTCTTTAAACCCGCTACCGCCGTTCAGGTAAGAGAACTCAACCAGCTTCAGACTGTTCTTCAAGAACAGATTGCTCGGTTTGGTGATCATATTCTGAAGCGCGGAACAATTCTCGACGGGTGTGAGGCTTCTTTCCAAACAGAAATTGATTATATTAAAGTCAGAGATTTAACGGTCGATGGCGCCGCTACTGACGTAGAAGGTTACAATGGCTTGATGATCAAGTCAGCGAATACGTTGAATAATGTTCGCGCCGAGATTATCGACTACGCAGAAGGTTACGAAGCACAAGATCCTGATCTGAACACTCTTTACCTGAAGTATCTTGACTCAGGTAATACCGGTGGTGACGCAACCTTTGTCAGTAACGAAACCGTAGAAGTTTTCAGTGAAGACTTGCGACTCTATGATTTTAATATAGTCAACCCTTCTCAAGGGTTTGCTAACTCCGATTCTGTTGTTATTCTGAGCTCTATCGAAGTACAGAATGATAACGATGGTAGTACAACATTTACAAACACCTCTGGCGGTGAGATTACCTTTGTAGTAGGTAACGAAATCTCACAAACCGCCACAGGCGCAAAAGCGGTCATCGTATCGGTTGACACAACATCAAACACTGAAGCAACCGTACTTCAGATCAAACCACGGTCTGCTGACCTTGCACTTGCTAACACATCTGCATGGAATTGGGCAGAAGATTCTTCCTTTACAACCACTGCAAACACAGGTGATACACTTGAGGCGATGGTTGCAGGTAAGATTGGTTCTGGTGCGTCTGCTCGACTCACAACAACCGGTGCAGGTGCCATTGACACTTGCGTACTGTTGACTCCGGGTGAAGACTACTATGTTCTTCCCACCGTCACAATTTCGACAACAACGGCCACTGTAGGCCAACTTAATGACCTTGACATCATTGCAGAAAACTACAAAGCACGATTGATTGTATCCTCTCTTTCGGGTTCAGTTGGTCAAGCATACGGTATGGAGATCGATGAAGGTATCATCTACCAAAAAGGATATTTCTTAACTGTACCTGCACAGGGTGTAATTGTATCGAAGTACTCTAATACACCTTCAGACGTTGCAGTTGGTTTTGAAACGGACGAATTCATTGTAAACAGCGGTATCGATTCTACACTGTACGATAACGCCGAAGGTTTTGAAAACAGAAACGCACCGGGTGCTGACCGTCTCAAGTTGATTCCCGCACTTGTAGTAAAAGACATAGACGATAGTGATGCTGACGGAGAGTTTTTGCCTCTGTTCAAATTTTCGGAAGGAAAACCCTACCAGCAACTCAAGACTACTCAATACTCCAAGATCAACGAAGAGATGGCTCAGCGCACATACGATGTCGCTGGTGACTTTGTTCTCGACCCATTCAATATGGTCACACGATCCACTATTGACATGGAAGACACCGCATCGGACTTTACATACGTAATTGATCCAGGTTATGCGTACATCAATGGTTTCCGAGTTAAGACAGAACGACAGTATGCGGTAGACGTAGAAAAGTCTATTGACACCACAGAAGAAACAACAACGATTGATGCCGCATACGGCAACTACATCCGAGTCAATAACCTTGGTGGTGTATTTGCCTCTGACAGACTACAGAAGATTGAACTTTCTAGTGCTGACACTGAACATCTTGCTAATACAGCTGCAGTGACCTCCGATATCGGCGCAACTTATGCTGGATCAAATGTAGTTGGTACTGCTCGTGTACGTTCATTCATACACGAATCTGGTATCATGGGTACAGAGAATGCAGTTTATCGCCTCTACCTTTTTGATATTAAAATGAATCAAGGAAAGAATTTCTTTGACGATGTTAAGTCTGTTGTTGCTGATGCGGCCACAGGCATAGACGCAGTTGCTAAAGTTATGTTGCAACCTAAGGCAGGTGCAGGTAGTAGTGTTGGTGCCGTGATCTACGAACCTGATATGGACACATTGTTGTTCGATCAAGAACTGCCGATGAAAGATGTCAACACGATTTCATATAACTATCGTAACCTGACACGTAACGTGACAGCGAATACATCTGGTAATTTCGAAGTCTCTTTAGAAAGCGGTTCTACATGGCCATTCTCCGGTTCTGCAACAGTTGCTGAAAGAAAAGATATCAATATTGTACCAGAAGAAGATTTGATAAACAGTACCGGTATTACCGGCGTCACTGCGGTTAATGATGTAGTTACCATGTCCTCAACCGCAACACTCATTGCGGGTAACTGGATTTGGGACGGTACTTACTGGTATCAAATTAAAAGTGTCGATTCTGCCACAGTAGTCACAATAACCATGAACGTAATAGGAACAATAGGCACTACTGTATACAAAGGTTATCCTAAGAACGTAATGGTTCCGATTCTAACTGATACGGACATCACGGCAGAAATTAATGGTTCCGATAAGTTAGAAGTTAGTTTGGACATTTCACTGTCAGCAGACGCGAACGTTGCTGTCATGCACACACAGCGTGTTGAAAACGCTGGCGGTATTGCGAAGACACCGATACGTAAAGCGTATGTTAAGATTGATGTCGAAGATGACGTAAACGGCGGACCCAAAGGTCCTTGGTCACTTGGTTTCACAGATGTCTTCCGTCTGCGATCTGTATATCTAGGTTCTACAAGCTCACAACCTACAACAAGCTCGACAGACGTAGCAGATTATTTTTATGTTGAAAATAATCAGACACCATCGCAGTTGAACAATTCTCAGTTGGTTCTTGATCCTGATGCGAGACGAAAAGGTTTCACTGTTCCCAGTGATGCGGTGTTCCTAGTTGAGTTTGACCTGTTTACTGTATCGCCGGCCGGTGGTGCAGGCGTTAAGGTTGTCAACTCATATCCTCTTGATGATACATTAGACTTAGCAGACCTGACAGCTGCGAACACACATATTCATACAATGGAAATTCCAGAAGTCAACCACAAAGATGGTTCACACTACGATTTGCGTGAGTGTCTAGACTTCCGGCCACACGTTGCAAACGAGAAAGCTGTTGAAACAGACTGGATGTCTGCGCCGTGTGCTAACACACTTTCAGTTGATGATGCCGATTTGTATGGATCAGGAGCAGACTTTAAGATTCCTGTACCAGACAGTGACATTGAATTCACAATGGAGTATTATCTACCTCGCCGTGATGTAATTCTCTTGACAAAAGAAGGAGAGTTTGAAATCAAGGTTGACGAGGAAGTGCCTGCTCAGAGCCCCAATGAGTTATTCTTATACGAAGCAGAAGTGCCTCCTTATCCGAGTTTGCCTGAATATACCAGTCCCGATATGGCAGAAATTATCGATACTAACTGTTATAGCCAAAAGACTGTTCTGACACGACCTCAACGTTACACGATTGAGACAGAAGCGATTGAAGAACAGAACGAAGGATATTCAATGGCCGAGATTGCCCAGCTCGAGCGCCGTATTGAGGTTCTGGAATACTATGCTCTGTTGAGTGAAACTGAAAATGATGTCAAGACAAAAGGAATGCCAAGTAGTGTAGACAGCACACTTGAACGATTTAAGTTTGGTTTCTTTGTTGACAACTTCAGTGATTTTGATTATACTGACACTGACCATCCGACACATGAATCTACTTTGTATGACAATCATCTGCAACCTTCTAAGAAGCAGATTGATATTGACTTACAACCAACAGCGGTGACTGATGCAAGGTATAATTCTGGATTCCAGTTGAAGTTTCCTCATACAAGGAAGAAATTACTTTCACAAGATATTGTGACAGATGGTCCCGTTATTCCACCCAAGACAGATGGTGGATCAACAACAATCATACGATACAATGAACCACCTGTACCGGCCGTCAAACAACGGTGTGTATATGTTTCAAACCAACATACACGATCAAATGGTCGATACACAGGAAGTGGTTCAGGCGCAGTATACGAAGAAACTTTGTTCACAATGTCTGGCGAAGCGAGTGCTGACGGACAAGAACTGGCAGTTAACTTCCATGTATATGGTGGTAATGACAGAATCGAAATCTATCAAGCAACAAGTCCGGGTGCCACGTTTAACCTGATTGGTACATCATCTGGTGCACCATCTGGCGGTAGTATTCGTAATCTGACTAGTACAGAAAGACGCAAAATCGCAAATAAAGGATATAAGGCGAAGTACTCACTTGGTCGCGTAACAACGCCCGATTGGTGGAATAAGTCACCTAATTACAGTAGTAGCGGTATCTGGGTTAAAAACACAGGAACGATTCGTTGGAACTACAGCGCAGCTGGTGGTCGATATATTAAGATTCGTGTTGTGAAAGGTTCTCCGCACCATGCATATGAATTCTGTTTCCCTGGAACAGCATACAGTTACTTGCCTGTGCCGACAAGAAAGCCGCCAGTGCGACCTGTAGTTATTCGTACACCTGTGCCGCCTAGGCCGCCAAAGGTTCCTACGAAAAAGAATACAAACAATACACCTGTGCGGCCGCCTATTAAGATTCGTCCGCCAATCATTACGTGCGGCGGCATTACACCTCCGAGAAAGACTACTAGGCCAAAACCACCGAAGCCGCCGAGACCAATTATTCGGTGTGGTGTCATTCGGCCGAATACTAAATATGATTCAGGTATTAAGAAAATCGCGGTACCGCCTACGAAAGTACCAGGTCGTCTGCCATGGCGCGGTCCTGTCCGAGGATGTGTTCGACCTGTTCTGCCTACACGGCCGGGTACAGTCAAGAATGTTGTCAAACCAACTACAACAAACTTGCCGACAAGAAAGCGTATTGTTCGAAGGCCGCCGCCAGTTATTCGTTGCAGACCAACAAGAAGGCCTATTATACCAAAACCGGCGGTATTGATCAAGCCAACAGCACCAATTGCAGTGAAGCCAAGAGATATCGCAATTGGCCGGACTACACCTACTGGACCAATTGGAAGAAAGGCAGCGAAGAAGACACCAGTAAGGCGCACAGCTCAACCGCCGAACAGATTGACACGTGCAGTACAGAAGGCAAGTACGCCGAAACGAGCGAATACGCCGATTTCGAAACCTGCACCTAAGAAATCTGGTGGCAATTCAGTAAGAGGCGGCGGTATGCGTAAGAAGCCGACATTCCGGTTTAACAGCAAATAATTGGAAGGAATTTAACCAATGAGAATAAAGTATAATCCAATACGAAAAGGTATCGGTTCTCCCTTGAGGCCGCCTCTTCATGGGCGGCAATTACCTGGACTGAAAACTCCGTCTTGGTATAAAAGATGTACCCCCGGTGTCAACACGATTGGATACAAGAGCCGTAAAACTCCTTTCCGCATTGCAGGTCTTAAACCTGGAACGAAATACAAAATCTTGGTACCACGGGATAATAACGGTAACGCTCGACGAGTAGGATCGATTCAAGCAAATTATATCGACGTAACACACTTTTTTGTTCCTTCTGGTCGAACACGAAAATATAATACACGTTCTTATTTGACAGCTCGAGGATGTGGTTTTGCTCCTGTGCGGGGCCGTAAGGGTCTCGGCGCAAGGGTTGTGATTTCTGATCCGAGTGGACGAATCGATGGTCACATTCTACAGGGACCCGCATTTGACCAATTCCGCGCAACTCGCGGTAACACACTTTCAAGAGGTCACTGGAAAAAGAATGGCCGTGTACGAACCTTTCCTTCAAATGATGTACAGTTTACAGTACTCACTGAAGCGCAAGTATCAAGTGGAGCATTAGGCTCACCCGTAGAATGTGTAATCAAAAATCCACCAATTATTACACCTACACCGAAGGCATCACCTGTTTACGTAAATCAACGTTTTGAGGTTGACTTTATTCAATCTTTCTACATTGATCCAAACTCGGTTGATGGCGCTAAGTCAGTGGACATTACCGATATCACATTGTTTGTACGGCGCCGGCCGCACCGAACACGTAACAGATCGGGTATCAGGAATCCTGGTATCAATGTTGGTATCATCGATTTCGAAGGCGGAAGACCAGTAGTTGATCGACAGTACAGCAAAACAATGGTTGAACGTGAATGGTCGCAACTTACTCCTTCAAGTGACGGCACTGTAGGTACTGTTTTCTCATTTGCTGATCCAGTTACTTTGCCGACAGGTAGAATGTACGGTATCGCAGTTGACTTTGAAGATACTGGTTACGAACTTTGGATGGCACGTGCTGGTCACCGACTGTTAGGTACAAACCGACGGTCTTCTGGTGGCCGAATCCGCGGCGATCTCTACACACGTACAAACCGTTCACGTGTAATTAAAGGTAACAAAGACGATGCTGATTTTAGGCCTCAACGAGATATCGATCTGAAATTTGAGGTTCACGTTGCTGAGTATGATGTCAGCGATGACAACGGCATCAAAATGGAATTTGTTAACCAATCATACGAGTTTTTCACTGTTAGCAATCTAACAGATGATTTCGACGAAGATGAATACGTATATCAGGACGCGGGGGCAAACACCGAGACGGGTATCGTCATTAAAGAAGGTGATGAGAAAGTCACCGGCGGTACCGCATTTGACACAAACTTCTCGGTGGGTGATTTGTTAGTACTGCGATCTGATAATACCAGTGTACAATCAGAAGTCGTTGAAGTTGCTAGTATCGCTAACTCTACAGTCATGTATCTTGAAGAACCTGTAATTGAAAACTTTGGCCTTGGCGGCGATACCGCAGCGCTGTTGAAGACTGCGCTGGCCACTGTTGACTTTTTCGGTCCCGATACAAACTCACTGTACTGTCATGATTCGATTGCAAACACAACCGTTTACTTTGGTGAAGGTAACACGATCATAGGTATTGAAAGTGGCACCGAAGCAACAATCGATAGTATCGACGATATACCTTTGGACATCTTTGTAACAGACCTTGACATGGATATGCCCACAGACTTTAAACCAGATGCACGTGT
>Ga0213860_10000444_pt1 | contig 16515 bp, 22 predicted proteins | sample PICome_3_FD_160118 | JGI IMG/M metagenome (GOLD analysis project Ga0213860, IMG submission 160118) | Coastal seawater microbial communities near Pivers Island, North Carolina, United States - PICO550 | ecosystem: Environmental > Aquatic > Marine > Coastal | place: USA: North Carolina...
CAATCGCGAATAGTTCGGGATCGGTGACCAACCAGGCCATCCAGGTACTTCAGGGCCCATATATCACTAACACATACGGCGGTGGAATCCAGTGTCAAGGGCCCACTGTTAACTTCACACCATTTGTTACAGGATCTCTGTCTCAACAACATCCATATGAAGACATCTACATGGATCCCGTATTTGATATGCGTGACCTAACAGGTGACTTTGATGCGAATGGGAATCCCACGGGAGACGGAGCACCAGATAATCCAGGCGATATTTTATATCACGTACCGACTAGAACAGGACAGAAAAATAATACTAACTTGTCTGTGGGTTTCTCCATGACATGGAGTACACCTTTGGATAAACAATTACAAGATCAGTGTAAGGAAGCAGCACAAACACAGATCGCATTACAACAACAGTTGACTGCCAATAAGAGGCTCGATTTTGAGATCGCCCGTCTCAAGAATTGTGGCGAGTTGATGAAAGCAGGCATCATGTTCAAACCTGGTACAAAGTATTCTGCGATATGTGCAGACGTGATAGTGATGAACAAAAATGCCATTGCACCACACGTTCATTCTATTTCCCGTCCTTCATCCTCCGTAACGTCCGAATCGCGTGTGAGCGTTCGCGCTGAAGATCTCGGCGCTCCTTTAGGGAGTCGATCTTTACCTTCTTCCCCCTGATCTTTGAGATCTTTGCCATCACTTTTTTGATGGCAGGTTTGAATACTTTAAGTAGTAAGTCTGCCAGTGGTTTTGCTAGAAGTGCAGATGAGGTGGCAGTCACAGCAATTACAGCTGTGGTCGCTGCGACCTGTGGTGCAGGTAGATACTGTGCAGTCAGAGGAATATCTTCGTAAAGAGTCACACAGATCTCCTGACCGTTCACCGTCTGTAGTTCATAACCAGATACTCTTTCTTTCTGGTTCTGTGCTACATCACCGATGCGTGGTGCATTAGGTGGAGGACATTCTACTTCTTTCTCCTCTACCTTTGGGACAGCATCTTTAGGGACTTCTGGTGCAGCAGGAGTTTCTGGTGGTCTAACAACAGGTGGTTTTGGTGGCGGTTGATCATATTTCAACTCGTCTGGGTTGTAGTTAATTGGATTAAATGATGGCATATTGCCATCACAAAAGACCCTGGCACCATCAGGGTCATCCTCAACCAACTTATCATTGGTTCCTTGTTTATTATCAAGGTGTGCCTCAACACACCCAGGAATATCAATGATGGGTACTCCAATCTGAACCGTCACTGGCGGAGCAGAAGGGAGTCTTGGTGGAGTTGTCATCCAACGAGGGACATTTATATCACGAATTTCCACATTTCGAATATCATGAATCTCTGCCATCAGAATTTGGGCAGTCCTCCTCCACCACTAGGCATGGCACCACCAGTTACTTCAGGAAGTTCTGGCATTGCAGCATCTAACATTCCAGGAAGAACGTCTGCAATCGCCTCTGTTGCTGCTCTAGTGATGTTTTCAGTGACTTGCTCAGCGATAGCATCTCTACGCCAATAGACGTATCCAGATGTCGCCAAGATACTTGATAGTCCTAAGAAAGACAGGATTGCTAATACGTTAATTACTTTTTGCATGGTTTCACTCCACTAAAGTTCCGTGTGCTCTACGAATCTCACGTAGTTCTTCAAAGTTCTTTTGTTTTGTTCCACCGTCGTATGCCCAGGCATATCCTTCGGTGATCATTTGTTCGTTCAGAGAGAGTTCAGCATCTCCAATGTATAACCAACCGAGGAGTCTACCATACTTGCCCATACCACCAACCAACTCAGTACGGATAATAAGGTCATCATCCCCAGTAATGGCACCATCCAACTTATCTTTGATCCAATTCGTCGCATCGATACCTAGCTCCTTTTCGTCAAGGTCTCTAGTTCTTTTTTCTGGCGTGTCCACACCAGCAACTCTAACTCTCTCTTTTTTATAAAGGTCAAAACCGAGATCAATTGTGACATCGATCGTGTCCCCATCGACGACTCTATTTATTTCTATCACTCGGAAGTTGTAACAACTCTTCCGACTCGGGGGTGTCATGGCTCCCATTGGATTCTCTTTCGTCAATGCCTAGTATATAGACAACAACATATAAAACACCAATAAGGAGTATCACCAATGACCAGATGATACTCCAAGTTACATCATTTACATCCGCAAGGGGACGAAGAACTAAGTTCACTTTTTAGGTTCTACCGCAGAAACAACAGGTGGTTCTTCTTCTTTTCTTTTCTTTGGAACCCCGTTACCGTTTCCACCTGACTTGGCAGGAGACAGTCCGAAGGCGGCCAAAGAGCCAGAAAAAACTGAAGCGATGAACGTAGGGTCAAAATCTAAAATCTTTTGACCGTTTGGAAGTCTTACGTAACTGAATGTGAGAAGGGATGCAGACCAAATAAGTACAACAACTTTGACTAAATTACCAAGAACTTCACTTTTATCTTCATCGTGGTCTTCCTTCTCTACCTTCGGCTTTGTGTCTGCCATAGTAGATTAGCAAGGCCCTAGTATTTAGCATCAGTGGAAGTGAAATTTAGATCCCAAATGTCTTGAACTCTTACCATGATGTCGATGACCCTCACCATGAGAATGTTTATGACTATGAACTATATCTTTCCTCCAATGATAATGAACATGATTATGACGCTGATAATTGTGATGATGGCGACGATGATATCCCCTTGGACCGAAATAAAAATCATACTCAATACGGGACTTAATATGAGGTAGATAATTATTTTCCTCCAACCATTCACGGGTCATTGGTGTTGGTTCGTAGTCAGTCCACATGGTTCCAGCAGCACAAGACTCAAGTGCAGCTGCAGTCATACCTTCAGTGTGACCTGCCCAGTATGCCTCTTTCTCCCAAGGGATTGCATGAGGTTGATCCATGTAAGCACTCTTTGCGATTGTCTGATACATCTTTGGAACATCTTCCTGGTTTCTGATGATAGCAATAAAGTTATTATCAATCGTGCCTGCCATACAGTCTTGTGCAGCGTGCCATCCTTCATGGCGCATCACCGACATCATCGTACCAGGACGATGCATATGAGCAACATTCAGAAAGAAGTTATTACTCACAGTATGATAAACACCACGATGTCCTACTGGGAAGTATCGCAGATCGGCTAGAAAAACTTTAGCTCCGACCTTATTAAGTGATCGGACGAGAGAGTTAAACTCATCAGCAACAATACTGTAATCAATATCAGCCAGTTCCTCATGTTTGTTGAGATCATCAACTGTTTTAAGTTCTTGAACATGATCGGTGCATTCTTGAAGTAACATGCATCCCATTGCATGAGGAGTGAAGAACTCATCTTCTTTGATTGGATCAGCCAGTGCTGGTGCAGCAATAGATGTTGCTGCGACCATAGAAAGAATAATATTTCTCATAAAAAAAGGGAGGGTTTCCTCCCATTATAGTATTTTTAATTGGGATTGTAAACAGGAGACATTAAACCTCCATCAGGACCGTCATCATCATCAACACCTTCACTCAATAGGGCTGCAAATATAAACCCTCCTATGAGAGATGCTGCTATGAATAACATGTCACTCACCATACACCTGGGATGATTTGTCCTGTGGTTGCGTAACTACCCATCGCAGCGATCACTCCGATCATTGCTGCCCAACCGTTGATGCGTTCTGCTTTTTCGTTCATTGTGTTTTGCCTCTTTTAGATAAAATAATTGTGGCCAAGTATCATGGATTATTTCCACTAACTTGTAAGAAGAATTTGTCTGAATCACTCTTCGTGTTTTCGTAAATGGAGGAGTCCCCATAAGTCTTGTGATCCTTGTATCCAACCATGCGACCCTTAGTGTTCTGCAGTGCAGGCATAAAGGCAATGAGGAAGAATACGGCAGGTGCTCCGATAATCAGACCACCTGCGATTACATAATAAGTGAGAAGTTCAATCATCAGAATCCGAACGCTCCAAAGAAAAATACACTACCACTGAAAGTATAAGAGAGAACAGCAGCAGCAAATCCAAGCATAGCAGTACGTCCATTTAACTTCTCTGCCTTCTCCGCGTATGTCTCATAACCATAACGCTCAGCGTCGGTCTTAGAGATATACATTTGTGGTTCACGAGCAAACAAGTTTTGTTGGCCACGCTCATTAGTCGTTACGGTCATTGTCTTATGTAAAGAACCATTACATAATTATATAGTAATGTAACGAAGTTGGCAACATCAGTTGAGAGTTTCAACCGCAGCAAGAGCCTTCTGTCGAAGATCCTCTGGGAGAGGTACATAGCCCAGAGCATCAGACTTTGCTTGTGATTTTTCACTCAACATATAACGAAGAGTCTCCTTAACACCAGGTGCAGACTCTGGATATGCAAGAATCCAAGTCAACGAAACAATGGGATAGGCATTCCAACCAGCGGGATTAGCATCAGCACCACGCAGTTGATCGTCCAGGACAATTTGAGAAAGACCAGCAGCAGAGGTTTCACTGTTGGCAGTCACAAAGTTACCAGCACGATTCTGAAGTGCGACTTGTTGGAACTTACCACCGTTCACATAACCATAGTTCAGATAACCGATAGCACCTTCAGTGTTCTTGATGACACCAGCAACACCAGAGTTACCTTTACCACCAACACCAACAGGCCACTGAACTGACTTACCAGTTCCTACAGTTTTCTTCCACTCGGGAGAGAATGCTGACAGAGAATTGGTGAAACCTTTGGTAGTACCAGAACCATCAGAACGATGGACAGTGACAATCTGTTTATCAGCACAACCAAAGGTAGACCAGTTGGTGATCTTACCGAGGAAGACATCAGCAAGTTGTGTCTGAGTCATCTTGGCATCACAACCAGGCATGTTGTAAGCAGGGACGATAGCACCACCAGTCATGGGGACATGCACCATGGGCAGTTTTTGTTTCTTGTCACTCACAGCACCATCAGAGGCACCGAAATCGACGGTCTTGGCAGTATATTGTCGGACACCAGCACCACTACCAACAGCTTGATAGTTCACTTGGTTTCCAGTCTCCTGTGCCATAGTCTGGAACCAGGAGTTATACAGGGGAGCAGGGAAGGTAGCACCTGCACCATTCAGTGTAAAGGATGTTTTCTCTGCGCTACCGCAGGCAACCATCAGGGGAGTGGCAGCAGCAACTGCTGCGAGTGCTTTGAGTTTCATTTATTTCCTATCAGAACTTGTACTTGGTGCCGACTTCAAACTTCCAATCGCGGGCTTCATCCTCACCCCACTTGTGTTCAAACTTTGCCTTTGCAGAAAGTTTTTCAGTAATGGGAATTGATGCACCGACTTCAGCAACAGTGAATGTATCACCATCAAAAACTTCTGTGCCATCAGGAGCGGAGAGACCACCACCAACTTCAACATATGGTTTGATTCCATTATCCAACTTCCAACCATAACCAAGACGAGATTGGTGAACTGTTTTACTATATCCTTCTTCATCGCCCTTGAACTCGGACTTGGTGGATACATATGGACCTGCCATTGCGGGGGCGGTAACCGCCAAACCGAGCAGGGCAACTGCGAATGCTTTCATTTGTTTGTGTGTGTAAATTGATTTGTTTACCTGAACATTATAACAGGATGAAGACATCTTGTCTTTAAGAAAAGGTAAACCGCACTATGTAGCACAGGTTAATTTAATTTTAACCACAAAAAAACCTCCCGTTAGGGAGGTCGTTAGGATATCCTTATTAACTAGAAAATTGGGATCAGAAGTTGTACTTGACACCCAGTTTACCACCGACGCCAAGGTCATCCATATCGAAGTCAGTGTCAGCAGTGGCGGCACTCAGTTCACCATAGACAGCAACACTGCTGGAAACAGCGGCAGCAACACCAACTTTGCCACTCCAGATGGTCTGGTTCTCAGCACCGTCAGCAGCTTTGATAGCAGGACCACCCTGGACGTACCAGGAAGCATCACCGTCACCGATGGTGCCTTCATAGCCTACGTGGAAATCTGTCGTGGCTCCAGTGTAGTCATCGCCCGCCCAAGATGCATTGGTTTCGACGTTGACGTAAGGACCGGCTAGGGCAGCAGCAGGGGCGAAAGCAACAGCAGCGGCTGCTGCAGCGATAGTCGTTTTGAACATTAGTTTTACCTCGTTTGTTTTACTTGCGGAATGGTTACCCGCAGATGAAAGGGGAATCGACAACTCCCCGTTGTTTACCCTTTGTCACAATAAACAAAAGGTTAAGTATTTATACTACCTTAAATTTGTGTGTCTGTCAAGAGGTTCGGTTATTTCCCCTCACACTCAGGTGGTATGCGACCCAGATATGGATCGTAGTTGAATAATACAGTCTGATCCTCCATTTGGGCAAGCGATTCTTTCCAGTGATTCAGGATTCCATCATGACTGCTACGGTGGAAGACCTCTAGATGATCTGGATGAATCGAAGAACCCAACTCAATCTTGTAGTGGAACAGAGGAATGGCATAAGTCCTTCCGCAGTTGTAGATCAAATCATCTGCAACAGGACGTGGCTTTACACCCTGATCCAATCTGAACTTGTCACCGACACAGTGGTGATCGATCAATTTCTTGGCGTGATGTCGAGACACCATGAAACATGCAGTAGAGAAATCATTCACCCAACGGGCGTGCATGTTTGCATAGACTACACCAGGATTGATAATGGCAAGTTGAATCACATCCCAGTCATATGGCACCTTCGACATAAAGGTGTCCCAATCAAATCCCCAGAACCGTGCAGTATCAAAACTAACATCATCCTCAGCGAAGATTGCATAAGGACTATCAGAAGTTTCGTACCAGTGTTTGATGGCTTTCAAGTGTGAAGTCACGCAACCAACCTCACCAGATGTCACACCCTCAGGATAGTTACCCTCGATGATGTGTTCCAGTTTGTCTTCACGTCCATCAAAGGCAGAGATGCGTGTAGGATTCAAGTCCCAGTAGTCACACATGGCTCGCATCTCTGCATCACGTTCTGGTTGACCATCCAGATTGATGTAATACAAAGGACCGAAGTTCTTCAGTTTATATGCAGCTTTGTTCTTCTCTTGATAGTTGAGGGGCACAGGAGGTTTGACCTCTGGTTTCTGTGCAATCAGTTTCTCAATCGAAGGGATGTAGTTCTTTGCAAGAACATTCTTCCACTCAAACTCTTTTGCATACTCACGGATCTCATCACGATGAGCAACTGAATACTCTCGGTTCTTGATGATCTGTTGTTCCACATACTCAAGATCTTTGATCTTCTTCTCTGGAATGACAGTAATGAACTCTCTATCAACATCCAAGTTTGCAGTTGCAAACTCACTGATGACAACACCCAGACCTGCGGCAAAGGCTTCCATGATCACAAGACTATGAGCCTCACCATCAGACAGGAGAACCAAGTTACCGTAGTCAGTCAGTTCCTGGAACAGAGTCTCTTTACTCCATTCACCAAGGTAATTGTTACTGGTGTCATATCGTTCATCAACGATATTGCCAGCAAACCACAGACTCTTAATGTTCTGGAACAGATGTTGACGTTTACGATAGTCCACCTTTGCAAGGTAGATACTACGATCAGAATACTTTGGTTCTTCTGTATAGGTAAACGCATCGATGTTGACACCATTGGGCGTCACAAACAACTTGTCCTCAGGAAAGTTACTGAAGATCTTATAGATGTTTCTGATGCCCTCTGACAGACAGAATACGTTGGGTTTGAGTTCACCGAACTTGTTAAAGATATTGACATAACCATTCATCATATCTGGACGTTCCAGATATCCAAAGTGCGAAGTCATCGCCTTCGGTCGATTGATATGAGGATACAGAACAATGAAGTCGTCATAGTTGATATGAACGAAGTCAGGATCGTGTTCCTCAATGGCCTGGAGAACTTTGTTCCCATCAGTGGTGTTGATAATTTGAACCGAGTGTCCCAGTTCTTTCAATGCATTCGCCATGTCCCAGATAAGAGACTCGACTGCACCCCATCCTTTGGGAGGGATGGGCATCAGACCTGGACCAACAATAGAAATCTTCATTTCATCTGTTCAATATTTTTTACATATGTCTTGACAAGTTTCTGCCAAGAGAAGTTATCCACACCATATTGTCGGATATCTTTTCTCATAGTCACAGAGATTTCTCTGTTCTTGATGAGTTCTCTCTCTACATACTCGATGTCATTCCACTTATCATCTGGGATGACAGTGACGAATGGGAGAGACTGATCCAGATCATGTGCAGCATACTTAGATACCACAACACCTAGACCAGCAATCAGAGCTTCCTTGATAACCAAGGGTGTTCCGTTCTCTCCATCAGAGAGAAGTAACATGTTACCATAATCAGTGACATGTTGCAACTTATGTTTGTGACTCCATTCACCAAGATAGTTTTTGTTCTTGTCAAAACTAGTTGTGTTGGTGTAGTGACCAACGAACTCAACACTATCTATAACTTGATAAACATACTGTCTCTTACGAGGTTCAATCTTACCCAGATACAAAGTCTTATCAGGTTTAGATCCAACCTCATCAAAGTTATAGTCACGGTGTTGGGCACCGTTCTCACACACCAGGAGTCTGTCTAGGACAGCTCCATCACGTTTGTAAGTCTCATAGTCCTTGCGTGAGATGCAGAAGTTGTAATAACTATCCTGTGTGATCAACCACTTATAGATTCGATCGTATCCATCGAAAGGATGACGATCAGGTTGATCAATATATGGGTAATGAGAACTGATCGCAATCTTTGCATTCGGACAAGCTTCACGAATCGCATCCATCAAAGAGTAGAATACATCATAGTGAACGTGAACAAAATCAAAGGTATCATTCTTCAACTCCCGAATAATTTGATTCGGATCAGGAGTGTTGATGATGACACCATCATGTCCCAGTTCATTGAGTTCAGTTGCATAGTCCCAGATCAGAGACTCCACAGCACCCCAACCCTTCGGAGGGATCTCAATGATCCCAGGGCCAACAAGAGCAATATTCATTATTCAGCGTAGCAAACTTCTTTGAAATTTTTGATGAATGTCTGATCATCAAATGCAGTTCTGAAGTAACTCAGAGTGTTGAACTCCAGAAGATCATTGTGGAATGCAAAGACCTTTTTGAAGATCTGATCCTGAGGATTCTTGCCCCAGAATGTTTTGTCATTCTCATTGAACTTCAGAGGCATCTGTTCTTGTTCGGAACTATGATTCATAGAACCATTGGTGGTGCGGAAACCACCAGTCTCATTCAGAGTCAGACACAAGAGAAGTTCATCAGTGATACCCTCAGCATTGTTTGGAATGGACTTGAAGACACTATCAAACTTATTGTGGAAAGTATCAAAGATGTGATCATGTTTATCTTTCTGGAACAGGAACAGACCCGATGCAAAGTAAGGGATGTCTAGGTTTTCCTCATCCAGAAGATGACTGACCAATCCAATATTAACACGAACTCTGGACAGATAGTCCTTCAGAGTTGGCACCCACCAGTGACGACAGATCAGGAAATCATCCTCAGCTTCCTCGATCAGTTCATCTGTACGATCATTGACGATCACCGTATCGGTATCCATGTAGAAACAATGATCGGTTTCAACATACTTATTCAGATGATATCGCATCTGCCAGTAATGTGGTTTGAACCATCCCTCACCCTTGGCTTCGTCCACAGGGAACGGAATGATACGAACGTTAGGTTTATCATCATCAGTCTCTAAACGACTGTCTGCGTCCAGTACAACGACCTCATAGGGTTGTTCAATACGTTCCAACGACTCTAGAGATCGCAGAAGATTATTGTAGTGTTTGTCGGCACCACCGACGATATAACCGAAAGTAATTTTAGACATCAGTAGTGTACCTTGTATTGATGAACGATGGGCTCCTTGGAGATTGTCCAGATAGGATTGGATGTGGTCTCTGTCAACTGGTTGTTGTGACGGTATTCTTTACCACAGAGGAAGAAATAAGTAGGCATCCACACGTCTACCCACCCAAAATTACCACATAAGTCTCTCTTAATATAATCGAATTCTTCATTAAAAATGTTTATGACCCGATCATAGTTCGCCAAGAAAGTTTTTGCATTGAAGATGCTACCACCTCCCGTTCCATAGTAGTTCACATTCCATTCTACACCATACTTGCGTGTCATGTAATCAAGGAACTCCTCACGCAAATAGTTACCTGGTTTGGCTTGACCTGCAAACTCCCAGTCATCAGGGACATTAATCTCACCACGAATCAGAATGTCATCCTCCATCATGATGATGTGGTCTGTACCACACAGTTCACAAGCTCTCTTGAATCTCTCCAACCAAACAAGGACTTCATCCTTGGTCATCCCGTAGATACCAGACGGATGAGTATGGTCACGATACCCCAGGTTATCTTTCTCATGAAGATAAACACAGTTGTACTTCTTTGCGATTGCAGCAAAGTCCTCACCACCATCACAGATCAACACGTAAGGATTGTCTGGATGATACTTGCGGAAACTCTTGATAGCTTCTTCAGTGGCTTTCGGTTTGTTATAAACCTGATGAAATACTCCGAGTGTCATAATACTTTCAGCATCCCGTTAATACGATTGATATACGTGTGATTGTATTTCACCACGTTCATTTGATGTTTGATAAGGTCTTTATCATCTTTCTTCTTTACACCTGCTTCAAATAGATCAAAAATATTATCCTCACAAATCACACTATCATCAACAAACTTTGCATTGATAGGTGAGTTCGTCATACCTAACTGTCCGTAACTGATACTCTTGACCAGACGACAGGCAAGATATCCCCACTTCTTATGTGTTGCATTGCGGAAGTCAGGAGAGATCCAACTCTTCTGAGTCAGAATGCGATTCTCTTCATCACTGATCGGAGTTGACCAAGGATTGATGTAAACAAAACCAACCCCAGCCTGTTTACAATATCCAGCAAACTCATTGATCAGATGTGCGTTAGCGAATCGACCCTCTCCTGATGTACTACCGATGAAGTAGTAGATACTTTCCCGTTCGATATTCCTCCACTCAAAGTCAATCTCATGAGGTAACAAGTCTGTAGCCCATGCAGCATAGATGATGTCATACTCATCAGACTTATTGTCATAGAGGACACCACGATCTAGTTGTGTGCAGTTATCGCGATCAAGAACAAAGTCATAGTTGTCATTGTCCATACTCTCTTGCAAGTATCGGACATCAATCAGTTTCTTGACTTTACCAAGATACTTCTTCGGATTGACACAGACATGCACAAAGTATGTGCTGGTTTCCCGAAGTGGGATGTTCTTGTCTGCGAATCCTTCAGTCAGGAATACACAGTCATCATAGTCAAAGTCCTCTGGATAATCACCATCGTGAAACCAGTGGACTTCATGACCCAGATATTCAAAAGCCTTCTTAAAAGAGTTATGAATATAAGAATGTGTGTGAGTGTGGAGTGGATAACCCCAGATAACGATTTTCATTTTCTCTCTTTCAGAAGTTCTCCGAACATTTTAGATGTACTTGGCGTTCCCACATAAAGTTCTTCATGTTCAATACCATATGGTTTTGCAACATCTTCAATCATCTTGTGCATATGCACAATACCATTTCCAAAATGTGATTCAACCTTTGCAAGGTCATCAACAAAACCAATCAACCTGGTTGGAACAATGAAGAACCAATCGGAATAGTGTCTATCCCATCCAGCAACGTGACCATTCTGATTCAGAATCTTATCAGTTTCTAAATCTTTCATTTCAATCAGGGTTTCAAAAACCAAGTCGGTTCTCATCCTGACGATGTAATCATAGTCCTCTACATTATCGATCAGTTTTACACAATCGGCAATACCCTGATACTGAGACTTGAACCTGTAGAGAATGTCCCTGGATTTCTCCAGAGATAAACTCATATCAGGTTCAGCTGACAGTTTATTGTAGTAAGACACATCGAACTCAAACGGTTCGTTGACCTGCAGTTTTTTGAGATTCAGATCTGAGTACAGATTCTTGAAGTCTTCCAGTTCGTTGTTCTCAAATCTATCACTATGTTCATGATGAATCTCCATCTGTTGCCAGTTCTTGGAGTCCCACTGGAGATTTGCATAGATGTCATATTCACCTAGCCCATCCAAAAAGTTTTCTTTGATTTTGTCAAATGTTGTTCTGACAAATCTGGGATACCCAGAGAAGCAGACCGCAAATTTTTTCTTCATCGTAAAATTTCGGAAATCCTTTCACTCACTGCAGTATTTATTTCTTGTTCCAGACCCTCTGGTTTGATCATCTCAAACTTTGGATGAGAGAAAACATAGTGACCACAGATGTTGATCAAGGCTTCCACTTCAGTCTCATAATCAAAGTCTTCATCAACCCACTTCTTCCAACGTCCAGAGTCAAGACACAGTTTGTAAAACTTGGATCGTTCTTTTGAGTTGAGATTGTTCCAATAGATTTTGGTCTGCATCTGACCAAACTCTGGAGCGATGTTGATCGTGTCAAGACCGTGATCAAACTTCTTATGGATCAGATCCGTCTCCAGATAGTCACCGTTGTGTTCCTTATTGATCAAACCATATGTTCTAGAAAGATATATCGACTCGTTCAACCATGCCTCTTTGTAGAGTCCGATGTTCATGTTCTCTCTCAGAGCCGTACCAGACTGAATCACCAGATACTTCACAGAGTCTCTCTCAGTTTCATTGAGAGAGGCATAGATCTGAGAGAGAAATGATGACAACTTCTCAGGTGGCATACTCTTGATAGCTTCTTCAGTACCGATCTCAAACTTGACGTTTGGATTGACCTGAAGACCCATGCGGATGAACTTGACGGTGTGACGAAAGGCATCCTTGATTGACTTGAACCGTTTGAACGGATCAATGTGTACAACATCAAAGTATTGACAATCAATCAGGAAAGACTCTACACCATCATCCCGAATATATCCTTGATTAGGGCCACCATGATCTCTGACGAGTAGAACATTCTCAGTTCTCTCTCTAACGTATGCACAGAATGTTTCAGTAGTCCAGTGATTTACATAACCACTGTCATGGTCAATCTGTCTACGGGATGGGATGAGACCAAGAGGAGTATCGTTGGTGTTTGCATAATTGATCACAGAGTCCACGATCTCTTTGCTCATCGGACCTATGAAAAGACGTGGAGTAATCATGTGTTTAGATACAAATTATACTTTCCAAAGTGAAACAAGAAATCACTGATTGGTTTCTTATGTAACGGAGCCATATTGATCCAGATTAGTGACTTGATGATATCGACTTTCTTATTGTCAAGACCAATCTCATCAATGAACTCCTCAAGAACTTTTATACATTCACACTGTTCATTACTGCGTAGAATGTCAACACTGATATCGGTCTGATCGATATCGACTGTGTAGAGTTCCTTATCAATTATATCATGATTAACAGTCAAGTTATGTTTTAGTTTTGCCAAGTCATAATATATGTCACCATTCTGTACATCACCACCGAAGTCTTGTCTCCAGTCAATCAAAGTATACTTACCATCATTCCAAATCACATTCTCAAGAACCAGATCACCATGGAACTGATATGAATCCTTTGAAATCAGTTGTTCTTTATCAATAGACTTCAACAGATCAAAGATACCAGGCACTGTCTTTGAATTAATTGTCGTCTCAGTGTCAGCACCAAGACCATTCATGGACAGATACTTTGATACACGTTTGTATGTCTTGTCAAAGTAAAACTCTTGACACAGTTTACTGATGTCTACATCCTTCTTCTTCCACAGGTTATCCTTAGCCCAGTACAGAAACTCTTTGAAGTTCTTTGAGTTGACAACCCGTGAATAAACCTCACCCTCCACATATTCATACTTGTAGAAATTATCTGTAGACCCAACATACTTTGGAGTGAGTCCTTTCAGATCAAGCATTCTGGAGATACGATTCCAACACACTTGTGTGTCATAGAAGAACTTGATAACAAACTTATCAAAGATGAAGATACTCTCATCATCCTTATCAAGTAAATGGAATCGATCGGGAATGGCATCTCTAGTCTTCTTTAGAGAATCAACGTTACCAATGTCATACCACTTCTTATAATCAACCACATCAAATTTGTGGTGTTCCAACATCTTAGAGATTACATGACAGTCAGACAGATCACTGGATGTTGTCTCGTCTAGAATCTCATCCGTATATTTCCAGAACAGATCATAGTCCTTGATACCACAGATGCCAATGTAAACATAATCAAATGTCTCTTCACCCTTATCATTGATCTTGACAAGAGAGTCATTGATGGCATTGAGAGTCCTGTACTGAAAACTACTGCCCTCTTTGTACCCAGCCACCCAGTTGGTAGAGAAGTCAATCTCTTCTTTCTCTACAACAGTATCACAAGCATGGAACACGAAAGGACACTGCAGTTCTTCTTTACACAAGGACATTGAGAAGAGAAGACTACTACCAGGTCCGTTGTAGTTTTTAACATCGACGAAGGTAAAGTTTAGATCTGGATAGGCTAACTCAAGAAAACCTTTAATGTGATCACCATAGTGACCCAGAGTGACTACAAATTCTACGTCCTCTGGATAGGACTCAATGATATAACTGATCGATGGTTTCTTACCAACTCTAACCAGGCCTTTGTTTGTATACTCTGTGAGATTACCTAGTCTTGATCCAATACCACTGGTCGTAATCAGAACCTTATACTCTGCCATACTTGTCTTCCAACCTCACGATGTCATCTTCACCAAAATATTCCCCAAGTTGAACCTCAATAAACACCAAATCAGTTTCTCCGATGTTTGTGATTTGATGTTTTTGTTCCTTCTCAATATGAATCACATCACCAACGGTGACTTCATATTCTTCACCATCAATTTTACATGCTCCAGTGCCGTTGACAACCACCCAGATCTCACTTCTCTTAAAGTGATATTGATAACTGGGAGATTCACCAGGTTTGATTACAATCTTTTTGACTTTCGTGTAAGATTCATCAATCAGATTTGTGTAAGAACCCCATGGTTTTTCTACAGTAGTCATAAGTCCCTCAACTCAGATATTCCAGTGTTGCGAACCACGTTGAATGACATGGCTCTTTGAGTATCAGCACTCTTGATATCATTAACGATAACTCTGGGTCCATTACTCAGACCCATGATCAAGTGGTCCCAAAAGATTCCAGCCTTTTTCAACTGTCGTTCCAGTTCTGGTCGATGAGATTCTTTTCTACCAGTCACAAGAATAATCCTGTGTTGTTTCTTCTCCCATTCCTTTAGAACTTCCAATGTATCTGGCAACAAAGTCAAATCGTCAGAGTGCTGTTTGACGATATCTCCATGATGCACACACAAAGTTCCATCAATATCACAAAAGATAGTTTTCATTAGAATCTTGGTAACGTAATATGTATGGGATGACCTTGGATACCAATTCCAAACGTATCAACCATCTTGCGGTGCATCAGTTCATGACACCATGCACCAGTTTCATTCATGCACTTCTCTAACATCAGTTGCCATACAGGGAAGACACTCATGAATACATCCATCTCCCTAGAACCTGCAAAGTCAAACCAGTCATTGATCATTCCGTCTGGTTGTCCCTGTAGATCAGAGTAGTTGATGACCTTAGGATCAAGTTGTTCAAATGGAATCTTGGTTTGAATCACCGTGTCTGTGCGACAACGAACTACCCAGTCATACTTGAAGTCATTGGCATACTCATATTCTTTCTTGAGTTTGTTAACTTCATTCAGACTATAGAAGTAAGAGAGACAGTTGTTTACAGTCCTGTCTCGAAAACCTTTCTGGTCTGGATCATCTTTAGCTCCATACCAATACCGATCTAGAGATGGTTGGAAAGGAACTGCAGAGTCAGAGAAAGACTTACTCTTCTGAGTCTTACATTTGATTGGATTGTAGATCTTCTTTGCAAGTTCTACAGCATCAGACTGAATGCGTTGTTTGTGCCAATCACCCTTTCCACACTCACCAAACTTGTATGGATTGTTCTGGAGTTTCTCATCGAACCAGAAGTGACAGAAGACATCTACATCATAACCTTCACAAACATTTTTCAAAATGAACGGGGACACCTCCTCTACGAAACGAGGTTGTCCCGACAACAACAATGCGATCTTCATGCTTTCAATTGTAGTGCAACTTCTTTGACCAGTGATTCGATGTCAGTATTGGGTTCCCATCCAAGAAGTTCCTTAGCCTTCTGATATGAACCCTTAGAGTATCGTGTAGTTTCTTTAGCAACGATGTCCTTGTTCAGAGGATATCGACCTGCAAACATTTCAGGATATCGATCCCAAAGTTCTTGTGCAGGTTTGTGACCCAATCCAAGGTGTTCCTTACCCAGAGCTTCTGCAACCCATGTAGACAATTGATTCACACTGACAGCGACACCACTAGAGACATTGAATACATCGTTCGGTTGTTTCTCAAGACAGAGTTCCAACATAGAAACAATATCATTGACCCAGATAAAGTCTCTAACCTGTTCGCC
>Ga0213860_10000446_pt1 | contig 16513 bp, 11 predicted proteins | sample PICome_3_FD_160118 | JGI IMG/M metagenome (GOLD analysis project Ga0213860, IMG submission 160118) | Coastal seawater microbial communities near Pivers Island, North Carolina, United States - PICO550 | ecosystem: Environmental > Aquatic > Marine > Coastal | place: USA: North Carolina...
CGGTTGTCATCATGTCAGTGAGAATATAGCAGCCTTCAAACTCGCATATCTGATTGTTCTTGCTCATCGCTGTCATCGTTTGTGGCCTCGTGCTGTTGTGATATTTGTCGTATCCGTTTATGGCACCATTTTTGTCTGTTGGTGGGAGCTGGTAGTCATCACCGAACAGCAGAACCACCGGCACACCGCCCCATCGCTCTCGGTAGTTGTGACCGTTGAACGCGCATTCCCTGACATGCTCTTCCGCTCCGAATGTCACATGTGAGTTCAGCATGCTTCGTTCGTCAACCATTAATACCAATAATTCCCTCAGCTTCTTCTTGAGCTCTTTCTTCCTCTCCTCGTTCAGCGATTGCCATGGCATTTGAACATTGATTCCCAGCAGCGAATGCAGAGTTGAGCCTCTCACGTTGTACGCGGCACTACCAGACGGAGCGGCTACTTGCACTGTGTCATTGGAATCAGTCATCTCTCGAATGATCGTTATGATGGTGTTGATGATGTGGGACTTTCCACACCCACCCATACCTGTTATTGTTGCTCGCAAAGGCTTGTAGTCTTCGCTGTTCAGTAAGAATTTGACAACTGTGTCGACCGACGCTAGAACAATCACTTTCTGTTCCTCGGATAATTCGTTGATGTCGTATCTCATACCATTTGACTTCGTAGGAATGATCTTGGGGGCATTCTCGTTGTTCATTAGTTTCGCGCGTTTGTCCCTGAGATTTGAAGTGTACTCGGTACCGCATTCTGTAACATCTCTCTCCCCCTGAAAGAAAAGATCTGACCAGGTGTGTCCTAATCCTATGTCCACATTGATGTTCTCTCCAAGTGTTGGGTTTACCTTGGTATCTGTCAATTGACTCGAGTGAAGCCACATTAAGTATTGATCCGCCTCGTCTTCATCAAGGTCATCTATGTTGACATCTGCGTCTATTGTGCCCTTTCTTGCTACCACTTCCAACCTCTTTTCGTGTGCGTATTTTACAGCACGTTGGTACTCAGTCAGAACATTCGTTGGAACCACTCTAGTGTCTAGCATTCGTTTGAATGTGTCAATTGTTTGTTGTTTGTTTCGAGTACAGAGTGGATTTTTGAAGCTCCACGGTTTGTGAAGGAGAAGCATACCCCTTGCATAATCGTAGTCGATTGGATACCGTGGTCGGCAGTTTAGACCCTTTGGGAGCAGTATCCTGTTAACGATTCGCTCACTGTCGGGATCTTTCATAAAATCTTTATTGCACCACACCTGGTAAAAATACTCGTCCAGTGACAGCGTGCTGTACTTCTCATCCCTGGTTGCGTAGTTGTATACCAGGCATTTCGGTTTCTCTTCTGATGATTTACGTAGTTTCAAACAGGATAATATCGACACGTACGTGATATAATCTGAGCTGAGTGTCAGGCTGAGACCGTCTATTTCATGCACCGCCTCTTGTACACTGATGAGCCTCTTGCTGGTCATCCAGTTCAACGACATTTTTACAAGTGATTGGACACCGTTAATGTCAGAACTGCTTTTGCTGGATCGTATTAGCGTGCAATTAGTGTTAGCTGAAAATGACGTTGGCGTTATCGCAATACAAATTGGACAAGATGGCAAATTTTCCTCACCTTTGTACAATGTTCTGTATTGCCTCCTTCTCGTGCTTTGACGTGTGATTCTTCTTGCTCGCGTACGCTACTACGTACTGACAGACCTTTTCAATCTCAGTAACATCTGGCTTGTCAGGATGTGACCTGTAAACTAACAATTGAATATCGACATTGCCTCTCCAACACTGCAACAATGTCTTGCTGTGTTGTACAGCCTTTCGTGATTTTGTTCGTCTCAGCTGGAAGTGTTCTATTCCTCTTTTATCTGTCACAATCACGGACGTATTGCAGTGAGGTTTGCCGGGTGTGTCCTCCTTGCCGTATTCAGATTCCTTCCCGTTTCCAAACCTACACTCGCGTGGATCGTGCTTCAAATTATCTCCAAGGCAGTAATTATTGCACTTGTGCAGCATGCACTCCTGGCACAATAAACGAGCGTCTTCCCCTTTGTGCGGACATTCACAAAATCGTATCCTTAAAGGATTCGCAGAGTCGGGCGATCTGTCGGACATGTGGTTTTCGTCCACGTCAATATCAGCTGTCATGTCAAGGACGTTTGTGGCGTACGTTTCCATTACCTTTGCCTTTTCTTCCTCCGTCTTGGCTCGGTAAAAGTCGTACAAGTATGACTTGTCCTTACCGATACCCAATAGGTGCAGATGAATCTGTCCCCTACCGGGTGCGAATTCGACCCTTGCCCAGTAATGCTCGATGCCTAATGCGTTCTTAACGACCGTGTCGAGAAACACCCTGGACCTCTTCATGAAGAAATCGTTGACGAACACGGTATACCGTTTCACCGATTTCGTCATTGCAACGAAATCCCCCTCCTCTAGCAACTCTACCTGCCTGAGATTGCCGGCTCTTCTCTCGAGTTCTATCATCAACCGTCTCAGATCCGGCCACCAATTCTCTGCACAGGATAATGTAATGAAATGCGTTGGCGGTCCATGTCCACGGGAAATGTGAAAATCGATCCATGCTTCTAGTTCCTCCGTTTTCCCCCGCCAGTAGCTGTCGGACCCACGAATTTGCTTTGCTAGGTATCGTAGCTTTTTCAAATAAGTCATATCGCCTCTTTGTAACTGTTGCTGCAACTCTTCCACTGTTGGCGGCAAGCGTTCGCTGGCTCCCAAGAAGTGCTTGTTCTTGTAGAAGAAGTTTCCTTGCGAATTGTTGGTATGGCGTTGCAGCATGTTGAACACATAAAGACAGAACAACTGGTCGTTTATGAACCTTCCATCTTGGTAGCGCACCATGTGTTTTGCCCATTGATGAATGTCCTTTACCTTGCCACGTTTTGGATCGTACACGTCACCGATACCGCCCGGAAACAGCCAAGGATACGCATTGACGAAAACCTGTTCGGTAGAGTCGAATTCACTTGAGATGGGATTTGAAGATACAGACGAGAAAGGTTAATAATCAAAAGAATACATTCCCACAAAAGACAGACAACACCAACAATCACAACTTACTTCAATGGCTTGCTGTGGTCGATAGGCGGAAAGTTGAGAATTTTATCTTTCTGATTTGTCTCTTCCGCAATCTTTACAAAATTCTTGATTACCTCGGCATTACTTTCGTTGGGAATATCTTGCTTGTAATTTGGGTGGACTGTGTGTATGTCAATGTCGTCAACATCACCTGTTTCTGCGTCGCATTGATTGCCTGAAACCGTTTCATTGGCGGCTGCTACGGTGTCTCTCTTGCTGGGTTTGGTTTTCAGTGTGTATTTCTCCGCAACATCAAAGATGGAGTTGTGTTTTATCCAATCTAGATTTGATTCGGATATCGTAATGTCGTGGTAACCGCGATGGTGCCGCTTTAGCCAATAAAGTGCCTTCAAAACCTTCTCTTTGTTGACTTTGTAGTGTTTGCTCTTTTGTATTCCATGATGACGGTCGCTCATGTGACGGATAAAGATGACCATGTTTGACTTGGTTTGCGGTAGTTCTGTGCACATGGTATCGATATCTTGTGGAAAGCTAACGCAATGGCCGTTGATGCCAAATATACCATCTTTGATGTGCATCGACGGAATGAATGGTGAGCACCTCCGAATGAGTAGCTTTTCCGCCATGGTAAGGTCCTGCAACTCGGGCGGGACATCGTACCTGACAATTTTGTTACCACCCTCATCTGTCTTAAAGCATCCCTGGTCATCCTGTTCATACCAAATGGGATGGAGGTTGTTCTCCAAATAATAATTGGTTTCTCCATGCTTCATCTTGCTGCAAGTGGCACAAACATTTTTGTCCTTTTCAGTGAACTCGAGAGTATTCTCGCGACACACACTGCACGTTTGAACATCGAGAGTTCTCATCTTGTACTCAAATATCAGGATCTCTTCTATGGTCTGCCTGGCTCGATACGTCTCTCTTGACTGGCCGCGCATGCCAGGACCAGGATTGTCCATGAACGTAACGTCAGTCGTGATGTTCAGTTTCTTGTGTCCATTTCTGCGCCGGTAATTAACAAATCCTCTCAGTTTTGCCAACCTCTCCTTGTATTCTTTCTGGTCTGGAGCTTCGTAAAGCTTGATGTCGTGAAATTTGTCAACGATACCGTAACTGAGCGATTCCTTGTAGAGGTCATTAATGACCGACCTAATTTTGTTGTAATCGTTCCCGCTATTAGCCCACGGTATGTATTGTTCCGTTGCCCTCCTTCGATCCAGATAAGATTGGTCCGACTTGACTTTCCTAGTCTTTGAATAGTAGCTATGACCAGTTTCACCGCAGGAAGTTCTGTCTCTCTTGTTCTTCTCCGACCTTTCCGTGTGTTTCGGTACCTTTTCCTCTCGTCTGGCGGCAGATTCGTCGTCCTCAAATTCGAATTCGTGGTCGTGAATTCCATTTGATGTTGTCGACTTGCAATCGGTATCATCGTCTTCTTCTACAGTCTCGTAGGGAGGAATGACGACAACTTTATCAAGGCTCTTCCATTTGGGCGAGGGATTCACCAATCTTTCGTCCTCCAGATTTCGTACGATTTCGAGACGTTTCACTTGATGTACCCTCCGCATTAGCCATGTTCCGTCGGACATCCTGACAATGCTCTCTGACGTAGGCTCTCCTATTGACACAATTTCACCCTTATTTGGAACGTCGTGCTTCGATTTCCGGTATTCGACGATATCTCCCATTTGAATGAATTGGTTCAGGTCGTTGATATCCTGTTCTGGTTTCCCCCTTCCTTTCCTATCGTATTTGACATCGAGATCAATGAAGTTGTATTTGTCATCAGATGACACACGAATGTTTCGAAGGTCGCCTGTGATGTAGAGAAAATTGGACAACTTGTCAGTTTTTCCACAAAAGAGTCCAAAGCGAATGAAAATGTTTGCTACTAACCTGTTGTGTCAACAGATAGCTCGTCATCGCTAACATCTTCAGCATCTTCATAAAAGACTGCATCGGAATTAGAGCATTGATCTGTGTTATCGACAAAGCCATCGTCACTGTCATCGTTCTCAGAGATATCTAGCATTTGTACGTCATCCTCCTCGTCGTCACTGTCGCTTACCAAGTCAAACACCTCGTTCACGTCTCGATGGTTTCTGTAACAGTTCCTAACATTCGCCATAACATTGTATATTTCTCCCCTCATTCGATCAATGTCGCCTTCTGTAAAATCGAACATTTCATGTCCAGTTATACTGTTGGTAAAGTTGTTCATTATATCCGTCATTTTCACTCGAAGGTTGTATTCAGGATCCGCAATGTTTGTAACGTACCGGCACACGTGCACGCCGCAATCGTAGCCATTGGTCTGAGTCAGTACTGTGGGAAATATTGTCAAGAACAGAGGGGTTCTGTGAATCAATCTCTGCACAGAAATACATGTATCAAGTCATACATACACATGTGTAACACTTACCCGACGGTGAATACAATCGACAAGCGTTGTGTCTGTGCGTGAAGGGTCGCTCACATTGATCGAGTGTATTGTTGCAGTGTTTATCCCACTCCTTGTTCAATATGTCACGAACTGCTCTACCAAGGCGCTGTTTGTTGTGGACTGTTCCACTCCCTAGGGGGTCGAGATGTATTAGCGCTGTAACGTCACGGGTGTACCTTTCATCGCCCCATCTCACTTTTGTCTGTCTTATAAACTTCGGATTCACGACAATGACCAAACTCCAGTGATGAGCAAGATGCACTGGGAACAGAATAATTCTTTTGTCAAATATATTCACGTTCTTCAGCCACCTTTGGTAACTGTCGTTGTACCCTTCATTCACTACACCCGATAGGAAATAGGTCGAGCAAATGTGAATCGACGAAGTTCTGTCGTTTGGTGTCCTTTGGACAGTAATCCATTTGAACCAGAAATTGAGAACGGCATCATTTAACCATTGTTCAGGCTTCAGTGTTTCAAAATCCATGCCATGGACCACCAATTGTTTGGTACAATTGCCCTTTAGTGAATTCTCGAAGTATCCTGCCATATTCGACCAATCGCCAGAACCTACCAGTTTCGCCGTCCTGTTCGACAATTGTATAGATGATCTGTCCGCGTACAACAAACTTTGGTTCCTTGTCTTGAACGGCAAGACGAAGCTTTGGTTCTCAGTCGCGTCAATGCCTTGTTCCACAATTGTCTCGATCGTATCTGCTGACTTCGACATATGCATGTTCTGCAACGATGATATTCCCACGTTTATGTGTGTGTCACACGTGGCTTTGGCAATTGGACTTTTCAAATCAAGTTTCTGAAAGTCACAAATGTTTGCATATGTCACCAGTACAATCACGACGGCGAGAAATATCTTTCCTTTGATAGGATTGAAATGCAACGTCGTCTCGTGACGACCGTGTTCCAATTCGCGCTTAGCAATCGTGCATTTTTCCTTGATATCAGTTGCTTTAATACATACATGACGGAGTGTCTTAACACCAGTAGCCTTCTGCAGCCACGACGTTACGAAGAATTTGATGTGTTGAAACGAAACTTGACGATCTGTGGAAAAATGGACAACTTGTCAGGTTTTCCAAATAGTTCGACACAAAACACCAGAACATATAACTACTCACCTGTTCTTGTTGTGTTGAAGTGGGAGCGTGTATCTTTGGGGGGTATCACAACTGTATTATGAGAGAATTGAAAACAAGACATGACGTGTTAGCAAATAGATGTGTTCCCTAACATTTAAATGCAACAGTAATGAGAAGCTCCGAACCCCAACGTTTCATATCTATTCATTCATTTGGTCTTCCTCGATTTCATCCCACACAGGGAATTGACCGTTGCGATAGATGTTATGCTTCTCAGTCTCAATCACATCCTCAAAAGAGCTGTAGCCAAGCTCTGTCAAGTAAGACTTGATGAACCAATCAGTCATGTACCTGTTGAGTGGATGGTCGAAAGACTTTGATCCAAGCCCGTTCTTAAACGTTCCTTCCAAGTCCACTTTGATATCAGCTGTGAGCTCTTCCTCGTTTTTGTACGCAACGCCCCTATTCTTCTTGACGCGGTACGAGCCTGAAAGGAAACCGTTGTACATGTTTGCTGAGGTTTCCTTCATGGTGTGAACAGCAAGTATCGCAGGTACTTTTGAATCCGCAAAAATGTTTTTAATGGTACTCTCAAACTTGCTAATGTGCGTCTCAAGAGGAAAACCATTCGAAGGAATATCCATGATCGAGTAGATCTTCATGATGGGGTAGTTAGACCCTCCCTTTCTTTGCTTCCTAGCAATATTATTGTTGCCGAAGATCACAGACTTGATGACTGTTTCACGGAAGTCGAAACATCTTGGCACATCTTTGCTTTTGAGCACATGCTGGTAATAGGTTTGCACCACGTGGGAAAGGTAATGATCCTTACCCCACCAAAACGGCTGACCAAAATTTGTCCACATAATGATGACACTACGATGTCCAGTCTTTCTGTTCGTGATCGGCTTAGTGATTTCAACTGTAACTGCACTCGTAGCTTGCGATTTCATTGGGGGAGAAGCTTTCAAGATGGATGCAGTACCACCCGAACCAAAAGCGCCCCAACCATCATCACCACCGACACCACCATCGTTGCCACCACCAGTCGTTCCAGATTTGGTACTCACTCCGACCAAAATAGATTCTTCTCTCACACTCTCTTTAAACTCACCTTTAACCACCTTCTCTGATGAAGTCGAATTAGTGCTAGCAATACCAGTTGTAGCAACTCTCTGTTGTTGCAGTTGACGCAATTGCTCTTTCAACCGACTGATTTCATCCGACTCGGCACTACTGGGAAGTGCTGGCGACTTCTTTGACTTTGGCGTTGTAAAGAGATTCCTTGCGACACTACTATCATCCTCGACGACAGAAGAGGAAGACGGTGTACTATCGACAGTTGCCCTTGCTGTCGCAGGCATCTTTGAATCTTGAAATTCTGTGGCATCGTCAGGTTCACTCTTTGCTCTATTACCCTGTTCACGCTCTTCATTGGAATTGTTCGATGCTGAAGAGTGAGAGTGTTCCGAAACACTGCTGTCTTCGCTACCTAAGGTAACAGAGTCCGAATCTGATGATTCCAAATCGTCTTTTCTAACAAAAGCTGCGACACCAGCAACAGTCGGACCACCATCTCCATCTTCATCTTCCAATAGACCTGGCTCAATCTTGGTACGATCAACGAGAAGCCTCAACACAACATGTGGTTTGGTATTCTTCCTTGAGGACAATCCACCATAAACCATCCCATTGGAACGAAAAGTGACAATCCGTGATTTGAACTTTTCGTTCCTTCCGTCAGGAGGAAGAATCACTGACATGCTCAAGCCCAAAAGTTTGCTTATAGCGTCGAACAATTTGTAATACCAATCGATACAATGATGTTTCCTGCTGGGATAAAAGGACAATTCATTTGCGAATTCAGCAAGAACATCCTTCGCGGTCGTCTCGAAATAACCGGTTGGTTTCTTCTCACTGATGATCTCATTTACTCGATCAAAATACTCCCTCACCTCCAGTTCGCTGTTGAAAATTCTGTTGCCGTCGACCATTGCAAAATGGTACAAAACGATAGCCAAAGAAGCAGTGTTCGCTGGATCCAACTTGTCGCCCGTTGGCCTCCTGTGGTGGGCAGTTCCAGATATTGTCCACGGTTGTAGATTTTCTGTATCTGCAAAAATATCAAATGAAGCATTATCAACAACATCGTTTTTACAGGGAATAGCCTCAAAGTACAGAGGCGGGATAGAGTCATGGTCAAATGATTCCAAAGAATTCACTGCTAAGGAAGTAACATCGTCAACAGCACAATCCAACTCAGTAGATTTGTTAGTGCCGCCATCCACGTGCGTGTGAGTAGCTGGAATAGGAGCGGTTGTGGTTGACTGGCGCAATTGATTGTCATGCCTTATAGCCGACTTCAAGCTGTTGCAAATCTTGCCATCGGGCGCAATGAAGGTGTAGTATTTCTTCCCCGCCTGGCTCCCTGACTTGCGGAAGTTAGTCTTACGTAACCATCCATCCTGTAGGGAACTGCTCGAAAATGGCTCAACGCCAGTGTTGTTGCCGTCAGAAGAAAATGGCTCAGCGCCACCGTCAGAAGTGTGGCCTTCTTGTTGGGAGTTCTTCTGAGAAGACAACCTGTTCAAGCGTGAAAACGAGTGTGACGTGAGGAATAACATATGACGAAGCAACAAGGAAAAATCTGCCACAATGGCAGATTTGACATATTTAATGAGGGTTATTTGGGGATAATGTAAACACTCACTTTTCACTTTCACCACTTTGTCTTTGTTGAGCTTTGACTTCGGGTGTCACGCTTGTTACCTTTGACGCAGCTTTTGTTGTCACCGACGCTTCCACCACATCCTGGTCGATCATGCTGTTCATAATAAGGACTTTTAAAGCCTCGGCATCATCAGGAAACTCGTCAATACCTCTCTGCGCGCAAACGAACTTCAGTTCGTCCTTGCTGAAATTGCCCAAAGCAATGTGGAGAAGCAATGGCAGATTGTCGACGGGAAGAGTGGCGGACGGCCCTAGCGCTGCTGCAGCCATGTCACGAACTTTCGCATCGCGAGGACTGAGCGTCTTCCAAGGTTGCTCGTAGACGATGAACTTTTGGGCAACAACGTCGGCAGGTGAGGCGGGAGCGGCGTTAACTCCAGAAGAATTGACTCTTGCGACAGTTGTCGCAGCTTTGCGAAATTTCCTTTTACGGCCAGTAAGAGCCGTAGGCGCGTCACGGTGACCTTTGGCAGTGACATCGGCAGTCGAAAGGTGTGCGTAGTTGTCGGCGAATTTCATATTGATTGTTGGAATGTTGTGTGAGAGAAATTGTGGTTCGAAACAATGAGGGAGAATTCAGCTCTTATGCTGCAACCGCAGCGGAGGAACATATAAGCAGGTGTGTATGAGTTCCCACATATGTACAAACAAACGTCGGCTCTTGAAGCTACCACCTCACCTCGACAGCTCAAGATTTCGTTCTGACGAATTAAGGATTTTTGTGGCCAGTAAATAACCACCTCAGCAAGAATTCCTGGCATATCGAACGACTGACGGAAGATTACACATCATATTAGTGTTACGACAATATAATAATACAATTGCACGTTTGAAAAGCAATGTATTCTACTACAATACGTAGTGCTGCGGAATGAATAGTGAGTTTGGCCTGATAAAAAAATTGTGGATTGATGAACACTCATTGTTGTTGAAGAACGAGTGGCAAGATTTGTACTAGTTCCTACATTGAAAAATCACGTCAGTGTTCCAGCGACGGACGGACTATTGATTGGTGACGTGGATATTCTCTCTGTGTTCTCTCCGATTTTGACACCCCCCTGCCATCAAAACAAAACAAGCAAGCACAAAACAAATAAACGATGGACGCCGAAACATCAACAAAAAGCGCAGCTACAAAGACATGCTCAACGACGACAGGAAGCAACACCGCCGCCGATGCATCCACACGTGGTTCCATTGTTGCCGCTAAAGCGGCAGCTACAAAAGAAGCGTTGCCTGCGGCAACTGTAACACCCACGAAGACAACTGAAACTCACCCATCACCTACCGACGATTCTGTCGCTTTCACCAAAAGCAAGTCAGAACTCAACGACAAGCACCTGCTCTTTACAGATCGTAATCACACGCTCTCAATGAGCGTTTCAACTGCTGTGTGTCTACAGAAACTCCACGTCGCCAAAGATAAAGTGTACCATCTAAATGTTAAAAGTTGTAACCAAGCAACCCCAGATGACGGGAAAATGAAGCTCATTCAGAGCAGCTTCACCAACGAGCTGAGCGACGCATGTGACGGAAACGTCAACGACTGTGATTGTATCGTTTTTTTAGTTGATAGTCTTTCTCTTGGGAAGACCGATGGTCCAGAACATGTAAGTACAAAATTGGGTGGAAAATCTGCCACAATGTCCAATTTTCACTATTTGGAATTTTTGCCAACGTGGCTAATTTTCCCATCATATAAATCACTCACCCCCACCTAATGAATGCAAACATAACATATTACAGACAATCACAACGACTTTATCATCGCTTGAGTCGGCAACCACTGGCACAATATCAGAGGAGTGTATGTTGACGGTGGCCCCCTTCACTCCTGTAGCAGCAGCACAAGAACTTGTCCGTGTTGTCAACGAAAATAAAGAAGAGAATCATAAGCTAAAGGAAGTGCTAATGGGCGACATGACGACAGTTGAAGGTAGGACAAAGCTGGTACGATATGCAATGGAACACGGCTGGTTCAAAGAAAGTCACGCCGATTCAGTGGTTGTGGGAACTGAAAACAATTACAAGGCATTCATCGAGTTTCGTCAAACGTTCAGTGATGCGCTAAACTTCTTCATGGTTAGTGTTGAGGGAAATAATCGCATAATTGCGTTGACAGCAGGAATGCTCAAGACGATTATTTCAAAGAACATGACTTTCACTCCAAAACAACAAGGTATGGAAGGTTTTTTGTCAAAGCAATCTCTTGGAATTGATGTGCTCGACGATCAAAGCAACGATGCTATGGGTTCCTTCTTTGACGGAACTAGCAGCAACTCAGCTACGAAGCCCAATACCGAGATGAGGTTTCAACTCATAGTTGCAAGGGAGCAGGCGACAGTATGCAATACAGCTGAGACGTTAGTACGAGATCTCATTCTTCCCGTAAGCAAGAAAGCTTCGGACGTGAAGCTGAAGTCATCGCGACCATCAATAGCGTCGAGAGGTTTGTATACAATGGGTTATATGTATGCTAATGCAAATAAGAGGAGTGGGGAAAATGATTCAGTTACAAGAGGCTTTCTGTACGAGGATGGAACTTTGATCGACCAAAAGAGAAAAAAGGATCGAAGCGACCTTAGTGACTTGAAAGACGACGCATTGTTTGGAAAGGACCGTTTCTCAAGGTTCACGCTTAACCCGGCTATTGGTGGCGAAGAATTCAAAGATGCTATGGACGCCTTCCATATGATTGACCAAGACGGTAACAAATTGCCTCTTTTCCACGACACATGCCTTGACAGCTTATTAGGTCCGAAGAACTTAAAGACAAATGAAAGTGACACTTCATTAATGTCCAATCACAAGCGGTTCCTAACGTTCATGTTAGGAAAGGACGTCTTTGAAATGAATCACGATCATTTGCTAACGCTTCTATTCAGTGGCTTCGTCGAAGATGCGATACTCCCAAAATTTGATATACCGAAGAAATTAAGCGAGGTGCTCAAGAGTAAGGTGGAGAGTTGGCAGATCGGTAATGAAGATGGCCTGAAACAAGCACTACTGTCTTTCATGATGGACGTAATCATTGCTGGTAATGTGCTCAAGAAAGAAAAAACCGTACAGAATGCTTTCAATAAATTTGCGCTGGAAATGACGAACGATGATATGAGAAACTCGTTGGGGAAGGAAATTGGTGAGTCACGCAACACTGGAAATCTGGACACTTTGGCAATTTTTACTACCTCACTCACCGCTCTCCTGCATTATGCTCAGCTCGAATTTACGGATTGGTGATATTGAGGGCAGATTTACTCAAGTCTTCATCTCATTATCTTGTGAAAGATTCGAATGGAAGGAGTTACAACGAACGCTTGACGGAAGGAACTACTAAAAAGAAGCAAAACGCACAACAGAAATTGGGAATTGTACTAAAGCTTATCATGTTGATGGAGTATCTGGAATTGTATACGAAGTACGGATCAAACCCACGCGTTACTCCTAAAGCGTTGGAGAATAGTGACAGTAACATACCTGAACCACTCTTGGCCTACTTCCAGATCATGAGCGATGAAGGTGCTTTGTTGCAAGACAAAATCGAAGCAACTAACGAGGCTAAAAAATCGGTCCACGACCCCACAAAATTGAGACAAAGCTTTGCAAGACAGTTCAGGATGGAAGGTTTGTTCACAGGTAGCCAGACAGAACCGATTGGCACACTTGAAATGGTTTTCCTGTTGCTTGCGAAGGACTCTATGAGAATTTTTAGGGCTTTGGAACTCACCAACAAATCACCCTTGGACCAAAAATCACTCAAATCACTCGCGCGAATGTTTGGGAGCAGTGTAATTTGGGGATTGAAATCAGGTACAAAGAACGCTTCCTCAAATGAGATCACCGTATCCCACACGAATGAAGCAGGCGAGGAAGTAGTAAGCGGTGATCTTGATTGTGAGCTTGGTATTCTTGGACGTGGCGCTGTTACACCCACAACAACAGCGGATAGTCTATTTGAAACCGGGCACTTGGACACCAATTTGCTGCACTATGACCCAACGGATGATGTGGTCACAGACGTGGCAGCTGCTCCATCTGACAAGAGACAAGATTCGGCTACAACTAAGAGGAAGAATGATGGAAACAACGCAGAGAGTGATGCAAAGAAACAGAAGGTGGCAGGCGGCAATGACCACACGGAAGATCGGAATTTTGCTGGAAATGGTGACGGGATCCAAGACAGCGAAGCAACTGTTGTTACAAACACCAAGACTCTGTCAAGTGACATGTCTGATTCCAAGCATGCTGAAATCCTTGTTAAGTGCATGGCAAAAGTTGCAGGAGGTAGTCTTACTGAAGCACAAATGCAAGAAATTGCTGCCGAGTATCTCAAACAAACTGTCAATATCAACAGGAATAGGAGAATATTGCAGGACGATGACGATGACGACGATGACGACGACGACGACGTTTATGACGCGTTCAATGAAGATGACGCCAACACTGAAGAGGATGACAACGAAAACAATGATGACGATGACGACGACAGCGGCATGGAAGACGATGAAGAACTCAAGGCGATCGAGCAAGAAGAAAACAATATCGAAGTTCTTGCGTCGAAGTTCTTGCCAGGAATGAAACAAGGGAGTAAAGTTACAGGCGACGTAGATGTCATCCTCAAAGCTGCGTATTTGAGAATGAAAAACAAGCGTCGTATTGTCAACAAAGACCGGGCAATATTTGATGACTTGCTAAAATCTATGACCGCAGGAACCAACAACCACGAGTTATTGAAGAAGAGTGCCGAACAGTTAGGAGTTACTATCGTGCTATTCAAAGGAACCGCAACAAAAACATCTAGATGGACAAAAACTGTGTTTGGTAGCAATGAAGGGGAAACATTGACACTTGTCGGGATTCATCCAAAACCAGAACTGCCAACAGGTAGCAACACTAAATACCGCTACTACGTAAAACAAGAAGAAGCTTGAACACGCAACATTGGGAAAAAGGGACATATTGACAGATAGAATAGAGTTAACACCAAGACAGATAAGACTAAACTAAATTCTTACCAAACTAACGAGTCTACAAGTGCCAACAATCTTTCCAGCCTCTCGGCGTATTGGGAAGAATGAACGAACGACATTACCTCCCTGTCTAGCAGAACAGCCATGTAGACAATGCTACAAACATCAAATTCACGTGGTACAGATGATGACAAGCACTTCATCAGAGCGTTGATGTCCATGCAAAACGAAAGTATATCAGCGGGAGGAAACCTTAAATGAATCATACGCTTAAGTAGCTGCATCTGGTACTGGAAGCACCGAACCTGATGCTTAGATTCTTCATTCTTGCCTATCTCTTGGAGTTGTTTGGTAGGACCGTAGAAGCCAACACTTATACAATTCTGCATCAAGATCCAAAATATATCGGAAAGGCCGTCATAGACAATATCGGAGACTGCCAAAGGATCCAAACTGATTGAACAGATTGACGCAAAAGGTCGACTTGACATGGATGACAGGTTGCGACAATACCAAGTAAATGGTAGTTCTCTTACGAGACAAATGTACGAGTACAACCCATTGTTATACTGGTCGTTAAACATCCTGACATCTAATAGACACCACCCAGACCGCATGGCAATAAGATCCCAGAACGACCAAAACGATAAGTCACAAAGAATTCTGTGCCTCAAGACTGCCTTAGAGGCGTAATCACTACACAACAAGATACCACCTAATGAATTAAACAAGGCTAGAGATGACTTGTCATCTCCAAACAACTCCAATACTCTCAAAGAATCCAACACTTTCACGTGTGAATGGGTCATACAGATAGACTTACTACTGAACTTAACGGAATCGTTAAATCTTGAAATCATCACCAACAATTTGTTACGAGGAAGAGGCCGTTGGACAGCACGTCGACGTACTTCCAGATTGGGAAACCTGCCCTTAACCATAGTCGATTGAAAGGAAACATATGTAGCAGAAGCATAGCAGGCTGGTTGTAGGCAGTAAGTGGATGGATGTTAACATGGGTAAGTAGATGTGCATGTCGAGACAAAAAGAGAAAAAATTTGTGTCACATTGGCGATCAGACCAAGAAACAAATGTCTTACGAGAAACAAAAGGCAACAACCTTTCGTACTTTTTATGTACTCAACGCATACAACACAAGAGTATGATAAGTACATCACACTTGGCATGAACGCTATAATAATAATTACACGCTTATGAAGGACGCAACATAATAAACACAATGATTAACAACACACAACCGCAATACAATTCGGCGAGACAAAAACCAACCATAAACCACAGATCCAATAAGATAGACGCAGTACGAAAATATATAGGACTAACGAACTCAAAAGGAGCAGCTGCAATGGTTCGGACCCTTCTTACAAAAGCAAACGGAAGCATCACGAGATTAAAACTGGACATTAACAGATGTACAAAAAGATCGACGAGCGAGCGAAAGTACAATGTAAACTCGAAAAAGATAATTATGAGATATTACACACAAGAACTACCTGGGTCGTCACATGAAGACACAACAAGTGACAATAACAACGACATACCAGGATCTATCATGTACCTCGAGGTAAATTACAACAAACCAATGCTAAGAGGAAGGCAAAGGGGGGACACAACAGAATCAGGATACTACAATAAACTGGTACAAGATATAACAGATGAGACGGAACAAAATTGATTTCTCATCAAATTACTTTTAGAGTGATATGAAGGGCAGACAGAAAACTAACACGGCATGAAATATTGCCAACATGGCAAATATTCCAGAGTACCACTAAGGATCTCGTATTGACTCGTATAGTAAAGTACGTCGTTATAACAGGTACTTCCCATCTGTGCTTGCAACTGAAACAATACCCCCTGTCACAACTTGCACTACATATTTACTGTTAAGCTAATGGATTAAATGCTGGGAAGAGCGCAAACATCAACCACTGTTTTAAAACACAACAAGGAAATTTTGACAACTTGTCAAATATTCACATCCTAATACAACAACTTTGCAGAGCAACCTTATAGATGGATTCCTTGGAAAAAAGAAAGAAAGCCCACAACAGGCCCCGAGGGCCCGCGCCGCGGAACACAACACACACATCATGTGCCACTAAGCAGCGCGCCCACTTGATTCAGCACATCAAAATGGAAAAGCCCAACGCAGATGTTCAGGATAGACACAATGAAATTGATTTTCATCATGAC
>Ga0213860_10000447_pt1 | contig 16503 bp, 19 predicted proteins | sample PICome_3_FD_160118 | JGI IMG/M metagenome (GOLD analysis project Ga0213860, IMG submission 160118) | Coastal seawater microbial communities near Pivers Island, North Carolina, United States - PICO550 | ecosystem: Environmental > Aquatic > Marine > Coastal | place: USA: North Carolina...
CTATGACAACGAGATGCATAGATAGTGGAATCCTAAAAATCTAATTGCTAATAAAATTAGGAGGAAACTATGAGATAATATGTATCTGATAGGCGTGGCCTGGGATTAGGTCACGCTTATCACTAATTAATAATTAAATAGGCATAAACAATAGTAAATGTATGAAACGTTATTCATACCAGTTTAGCCCTGTTCAGAAGCGCTCTGTAAATTCAGATAATGAGTAGGAACTATCATTGGCATAGTAATAAGACTGCAGTCAAAAACTATGTAATTGCCTATTTAATAAACAATAGTTGGAGGAAAAAACTATGAACAATAATCAAAAAATTGTGAAGTTGATTGAAAAACGACTGACACAAGGTGCAAAAGAACACGGTGCAGAAGTACCATTTGATGACACACGTGATCACTTGCAAGATGCTTTAGAGGAAGCATTAGACATGGCTGTGTATTTAGCAGCAAAGATAATCGAAATCAAAAGAAGGGAGTCGAAATGGCTAAGGTTGAAGAGAAAATGCATTATGACATTTTCGAAAATAGGGCCAAAGAGCATGAAAAGGAAATGCAAACTTTGGACAAATTCGTTGATTACATACTGGGAAGCAACAAAGAACCGTATGAAATAAGAAACTTAATTACATATTATGTTGCAGTCGCTTGGGATTGTTCATATATCCAAAAGCGTAACGACATAGAAAAAATGGAGGAAGCAAATGAGTTATAGAGGAATGAGTACATTGATAGATAACTTAGTGATCAACACATCAGATGCATCATCAAAAGCATTTGGTAAAACAGGAACTGGTGGTAAACCAATTGATGGTTATGATTGGTGGTCAATTAGTTGCATGGGTGATAGATTGCAAAAATCAAGTAGGAACTTGAAAATCGCAGAATCATTATATCAAGTTTACAATAACACAGATATTCGTATTATTGAATTTGATGTTAATGGTTGTGGCGATGATGGTGGTATCGAAGAAGTACGTTTTTACGATAAAGATGATACTGAAATTGATGTTAACATCGAGTGTTTATCAATGAGATTGGAACAAGGTTATAACACTGAAGTGTATAGCTGGGAGTTTGGTTATCATTCAAAATATGAAACCAAAGAAAAAGCAAATCAAGTGTTTACAGATAACAGTGTAACAGATCCAAATGATTTTATGGAATATGTTGGTAAACAACTGAAACCATTTAATGAATTGTTTCTTAATGGTAAATGGCATGTACACAGTGTAAGTACAAAAGATCGTAGAGTTGAATTGTATCGAAATTCAAGTCCTGATTTACATACTAATCGTGTATATTCATTACCGTATGTAAATAATTACTCAGGAGAAACAAGTTCAACAAGTATTAATCATCCAGTAACGATAGCATTTCCAAATGTTAGTGTTAATACTTGGTCCAAGTTGGAGAATCATTGTTATGCACAACTTGATGGTGGTTGGGAAATTAATGAAGGTAGTCAAAACACTATTCATTATAAACTAATACCATTGGAAAGTGATCCTTCAAAATATGAAGTAGAGGTTAATGTAGAACAAAATCGTAATATCGTTGAGATAGAAACGTTAGAGGATACATTGAAATTTACTGAATCAGATGAAAAGGAATTACGCAAATTCATTCAAGATGAGTTGAAAATAAATACTTATGCTGGTTCTACTCTTGATTTCACAAAGAAAGCAGATAGAAACAAGATAATAACTATTTTAGACTATCTTGATAAAAAGGGTTTGTAATGGATCCGCTGCATCATAGCAAAAGCAGTGTCAAGAAATGGGGAGGTAAAGTCGAAGACTATATTCTCATACATTCTTGGTTTGACGACAGTAAACGTGGTTATGCTTTTGTTACACATAGAGCAATGCGTCATCATTCAGAGGGTATTGGTTGGTGTATAGATACGTTTGGTAAATACATAACGTTATCTAACGGCAAAGAAATACCAGTGCGATATGTTGCTGAACAGCACGTCTTAGAAGATTGTGGGTTTATCCCTACAATGAAAGACTGGTTGCAGCATATGGCACCACCTGATTGGATGCGTAAAGTTGGAGAGTTAAGTAAGTAATTTGTCAGGTGGTCCGATAACAGGAATATCCTGATGATTGCGTAGCGCACGTAAGACGACAATAGTTGCAGTGCAATAGTCACATAGGATGATACATGGTAGAGCACCAGTAGTTGCCCAGTGACTTAAATCAGAATAGAGGTAGCAGGTTAGAGATACTAGTTTTGCTAAAGCTACCTCAGTTCTGAATAATAAGAATAATTAATGAGGAGAAAACAAAATGACAGTAATGACAATAGATGAAAAAGATGAATATATGTTTGTTGGAAATGGAACTGATACAGATCCAGTTAACAAAATATATAAAGAAGAATGGATAGCATTCTTGGAAGTAAGGCAAGACGGACAATACAATATGATGAGTCCTATGGCAAGAGAATCAGTTGATATAGATAAAGAAACTTGGAAACAAATTTTAAGTAACTTTGATGATCTATACGATAAATGGGGTGATCTAAATGAGTGCGTCTGAAAAAGCGTTAGATATACAAGAAAAAATAGATAAATACATTGACAAATTGTCAGACTTAGGTTTTGAATTTATGTATTATAATCGTATATCGAGCATAAGAAGAATAAGAGTTGGTCGTGCAAGGAGGCGTGATGAAGATAGATAAGTCGTTTTCAATTAAGGATGAAGGTCATCTTAATAAAAATAATATCATATTTACTGAAAAAATGAGAAGACTAATACGCAATCTAGAAAAAGTTAATCAAAATCTAGGGTATTATGTGCTTAATGAAGAAGACAAATGGGTAAAAGTAGAAGTGGAGGTTGTAAATGATCGATCAAGCTAAAATGGTTGGAATGCAATCAAAAAGCGATAATCCAAAATATATATCTGAAGCGTTAGCATATGTTTTAGATAATACCGATTTAAATACTTGCGACGAATGCGGAATTATAGAGTATTCAGATGATTTAAATTGGTGGGATTATATGAGTAAAAAAGACCAAATATTTTGGAGCCAACATAAAGAAGGCGATGCCCTTTGTGATGATTGTTGGAAATACGGAAAATGAGTGTAAGTAGAGAAGAGGCCTGGCGTAAACGCAAAGGCCTCGAAGAACCAGAAACAATACAAAATCGTATGAAAAAAATGAAATTTGTAAAACCTTGGTCTAAAGAAGATATTGCACAACGTGAAAAATTTGCCAAACAATATGGTAGAGCGTGGTGGTTGTTTACAGATAACAATAGCAGTATTAAACATAAAGACCAATGGATTTATCAATTTCATAAAGTAGAGGAGAGTACAAATGAATGATTTGTGGTACGACGTAGATCATGACATCGTATACGTACACTGTTTCACAGTGATAGAGTTCTGGGTATTTATCTTTATGGTATGTTTTGCATATGAATGTTGTAAATATATAATAAGGAGGATACGAGAATGAGTATGTGGTGGCATAAAAAAGCTGAAGAGCTTTTAAAAGGACAAAAAATACTTGATGTAAGATGGCAAGAATGGGATCCAGATGATAGAGATTGTGGAAGTGGATTGATATTCGAAACCAAAAATAATGTTTTCTTTGTAGGACAAGATGACGAAGGTAATGGACCTGGAGCATTGCATTATGTATACAAAGAACCAGATAAAGTAACAGGTGGAGTACTACCTGTTAATGTTGAGGAGGTGTAATATGAAGAAAGATCATATAACATATATAGCACGTAATGGAAAAGAAATTACTACCAAGAGGAAGTATACCAAGTTTCCATACGAGTTATCAGATACGTCTATTGTAGACAATGAACACGGTCAAATGGATGAATGGTTGACTGTGATAAATCCTTTTAGTGGTGAGTCTTATAAACTATCACCAGTAGAGGAAGCAGTATATTCAGTAATAATGGGCGCACAATATATGCCTAATTATATGACTGATCCAGAACTGCAAAAAGATGTACGTAAAGGGTTGGATTGGTTTAGAGAAAACAACGCTGAAGCGTACATGGTATTACTAGATTAATATGAATAACGCTTGGATAATGAGTTTAATATTATTAGATTCATTGTCCAAGCCAACTTAAATAAGGAGAAAACAAATGGCCTTTAATGTAAAAGACTATGCGTTAGTCAAAGATCGTTTGATATCTGCTCATGATGAATATCCTAAGTGTCAGATACGTACTGAATTAGTAAACGTACAACCTATCAAAGACACAGCAACAGGAGAAACATGTAATGAGTATATCATCAAAGCGATATTCACGCCAGACCCACTATCAGAACCAGAAGTATATTACACAGGATATGCGGCTGAAAGAGATAATACTGGGTTTGTTAATAAGACGAGTGCTTTGGAAAATGGCGAAACGAGTGCGGTGGGTAGGGCCCTTGCATTTGCAGGTTATGGCGTTGATCATTCAATCGCTTCTCGTGAGGAAGTTGAGAACGCTCAAGCTAAACAAAAAGTCGTTAACCCAACTATCAAATCTTTGGAAACGTTAGACAAATTAGCTAAACAATGTTTAGATAAAGAACTAATGTCAAAAGATGATTGGTTAGCATTCACTAAAAAACGCAGCAATGGTGACTATGACACAAAAGTCAAGGTAACTAGAGCTGAAAAATTCTTTAACCAATTGTTAGAGAAGGAGGTAGCAAGTGGCTGATAAAAGACCAATGCCTCAAGAACATCGTATATCAGGTGTAAAACCAGGAGAGTACCAATGGATTAGAAATAATTATGGTACATTCTTATTGGTTAATGTTCCATTCGCAGAAGATGAAGAACGTTACAACTATGAATATCCAGATGTTGATCTTACTATGGAAGCAGTGGAAGAAGCATTAATGAATGAAGTTGATGCAACTAATGATGCTGTTCAAGAAAAAACAAGTAGTTTAGCAACCGAATAGGAGGAATAATGGCTATAACTGGTACTAAAATAAAAAGTTCAAGCAACGGTAATCGTAAATACTTTATTAACAAGTGTTACATTGTTGGTGCTGAACAAATAGAATCACAATACAATGATACAACTGTAAAGTTAGAATTGGAAGATTGTGAGCGTGGTTATAAATACACTACATTTATTAACCAAAACTATGTTAAAGACATGAATGATGTAGTTACTGAACTGGCATACCCAGATTTAGTTAACTCATTATTCTTGGCAGCTGGTAAAGACTTGAATGTGTCTGATACTGGTGAAATTAACCTAGGTGATCTTGCTAATGCAGAAGTACTTTCTTTAAGTTATCCATGCACTGGTAAGTATAAAAGAGCTATATGGTCTAAGCTTGGTAAAGTTGGTTCTGATAAAGAACTAGGTCAAGAGTTTGAAGATCAATTAGCTAAAGGTTATCCTAAGAACTACAGAAAAGAAGATGCTGCTCAAAGTGCACCTGAACCTGTAGATCTTGATGACTTGCCATTTTAATGACTGCTAAAACAATAGTCTTAAATTGGCTACAATCAAAAGCTGGTGAAACGTTTTATTCGTTTGACTTTGAGAGAGATTTACCTATTTACGGTAATCTTAAATACGATAAAACACATACAGCTAGCACATATTCAAGAGCATTTAGAGATATTAGAAGTAGTGATGGTCTACTAGAAGCATTGAATATGACACTAGAAGAAGTTAAACATAACAACAATAAGAGTAAGGGATGGAGAATACAGAAAATCAATGCTTCGTAGAAGTAGTTACTGGAGGAATTCAGTATAGAAATAATGTAGTATCTAATTCTGAGTACCAAAAACTGGTATTAGAAAACTCTTGGAAGAACGAAATGTATCGTTCTTACTTTGTGTTTAATGAAACATTCGATAAACACGTACAAGACACAGGAACAGTAAAGAACTATTCTGGGCCTTGTGCCATTGACTATATTATCTTAGATGTTGATAAAGGTGAAATACCAAAAGATCAAATGCTTGGATATATAGAAGCGTGTTTATCAGAAATGTTTGATAAAGGTGTAATGGAAGAAGACATAAACCTATGGTTTAGTGGTACTGGATTTCATATAGAAATGAAAAATGTATTTGGATTGCAACAAAGCAGTACTGTTCACGATAAGTTACGACTTACTATGAACAAACATTTTGACTTTGCTGATTCAATCTATGATAAAACTAGGATAATAAGAACCAAATGGTCTTTGAATCCTAAAACACATTTACATAAAATATGGATACCATTAGCACAACTAGGTGAATTATCTTGGAGTAAACTTGAGAAATATGCATCGAGCAAGGAAAACTATCTTGACTGGGTAAACGAAGATTCAGATAACTTTTTTGAAACTTTGTTTAAAGAACCAAAGGTAGAACCTTATTTACAATCTATGGTTATTGCATCGCAAACGATAGCTACTAAGAATGACTTAACAAAAAATAGTTCAGAAGTCAGTTCGGTAGTATCTTGTATGCAACATATATTTAATGAAGGTCCACATATCGGAGCAAGAAACAACAAGATGATGCGTATGGCTAGTACGTATAAACGTGCTGGTATTCCATTCATTGTCGCACTAAATGGTATGCTTACTTGGAGTGGTGGTGAAATGTCAGAAGACGAAGTAACTAGAACTGTAACTAATGTATATGAAGGTAATTATCAATATGGTTGTGATGATCACATCATGGCAGAATATTGTGACTCTAAATGTATTTACTATAAACGTAAAGATTACAAACTAGACATTAAGAATATTAATGAACTAGAATTGTCATTAAGAGATTATCTTACAAATACATTAACACAAAACTCTATCAAGCTAGATAAAATATATGGATGTCAACCTTATAACTTTGCACCAGGAGAACTTGTAGTATTTTCTGGTGATACTGGTTTAGGTAAAACTGCTTTTATACAAGACATTATTGTTAAGGCAAAGCAGCACACATTGTTTTTATCTCTTGAGATGAATGAGCAATTGATATTTAGACGATTTGCACAGATAGCTGTTGGTAAAGATAAACAATGGATTATGGATCAATATTCTAATAATCCAGAATTTACTTTAGAAGATAAGCTTGATCATGTGCAAGTAATGACAATAGCACCAAGAATAGATGCAATTAAGAAAGTAGTAGCTGAGTACCAACCTAAGGTCTTAGTTGTCGATACTACTGACGAAATACAAGTAGACTTTGTTAAAGGTGAAATAGAAAAGCAAAATGTAGTTATAGGAGCTTTAAAGCAAATAGCACAAAAGACAAATATAATTATAGTTGCAATACATCACTTAAACAAAACGTCTGCATCTAACAATGTTATTAACCTGCATTCGTTGAAAGGTTCAAGCAATGTAGTACAGAAAGCCGATAAGGTAATACTTATCAAAGGTAATAGAGATGATTCATTGCGTGTAGTACAATCAGTAAAATCACGTGATGAAGGTAGTTTCGAAATGTCTGCAACGTTTGATACTAACACAATGCAATTCAACCTAATAGGGAGAAATAATGAAACTGAAACATTTCATAACAACGAAGTATACTGACAAAAATAATATCCAAAAAGCAGAACTAAGACTATTTAAATTCTTTAGACTTAGTAGTAAAATGGATAGTAACTTCGGTAATCACTTGTGGTTTAATTTTCGAGTTGGCCCATTAGAGATGAGTACAGGATTTAGATCTTGGGATGAATCTCCAGAAGCTGTCGAGAAATACAAGGAAGATTTTAACATCATTGAGATGAATACAAATCTTGCTGCAAGTGACGCATAGAAATAAAATACGTGGCAATAACCTCGAAAGAGAGATTGTGAACGATGCAAAGAAGATAGGCCTGTCTGCGAAGCGGGCCTATGCTTCTGATGGTAGATCGTTAGGCAAATCAGAAGTTGTCGACGTGATCGTTGAACATACAACAATACAGGCAAAGCGAAGAAAGAAAGTTGCACAATGGTTGTATCCAGACTATCATGGCGATGATGTCGATGCTGTTGTTACACGTATGGATAGAAAAGAAGCTCTTGCTATAATACCATTGAAGAGATTCTTAAGATTACTTCAAATAGAGAAGGAGAATATAGATGACTTTGAGCAAGAATGAAATCGATGCAATCATCTCTTTGGCTTCTAAGATTATTATGGAGCAAGAGAAACAAAAATCAAATAAAACTATTAGAGAATCAGAAGATTCAGTAGATTTAACTGATTATCGTGGACCTGAAAAGTGTCCTGATTGCAATGATTAAATAAGATTGTGGCTTAGATTCTGCAAAGACACCTTGGTTGGCTACTAAAACAAGTTATGCACTAGTCCGCATAATTTCGTATTTGGTGTTACTAAATCAGATTATTATCTAGGCCACAATATCATGAATAAAATATATTGCAGTATAAATAGTCCTCGTTAAGCGTTAGTAAGTAAAGGCTATAGGACAGTATGGAACAGAACAACATACACGAAGGATAGATGATTATACATAGAAAACGATAGAGTGAGCGTGTGTACCCTACCACTCGACATATGTTGCGAGTGAGGCGAAGCCTAACTATTCGTACTGCAATATCATAGGAGTAAATATGGAATTACAAAAAGAAGAATTGATAATGATAAAAAATGAATTAAAAGAAATTAATAATCTTTTAAAAAAACAAATAAAATTTTTGTCTGCAAAAAAAGATAAGACGAAAATTTTATTAAGTAGAATAGATAACTTACTCTAAGTTTTCTAACATAGTTTCACGATTACGCTGTTCACGTTCTAATCGTTGTCTATACCATTTGTGTGATTTAAGAGGAATACCAGTTCCACGTTCTATAATAGTTTCACCTAACGGTTGATAGTCAGGTCTATTAACAGTCTTATGTATATCTCTAAACAATCTACCACCAGGTAAATAAGTCCACGCTGAATATTGCCAGAATGCTTCATAACTACCATCAATCAATGCATTGATATGTGGTAATACAAACCTTGCTGCAGGCGGTGTTATGATTTGTGCTGGTGCTAATGCTTGTATAGGATACTGATTAAAGAATGCACGTTCTCTTGTTTTTTCATCACCGAATAAAAATTCAGCTGTATCTTTCATTATATTCATAGGAGGTGATAGTGCGTATTCAAATATACTATACGCAAACAATGACGCAAGTGCCATAGTCATAGTATCATTAGCTATTTGTCTTTCAAAACGCTTAGTCACTTCAAAGTTAGGATGACCTTCTACTGCCATCATGTCTTCGAAGATCTGTTTTCTACGTCTAATACTATTCCACATATAAGGTTGGAAACGTGTCATAACACGACCAAATGCGGTGTTACTAAAGTTTGGTCTGTATGTAGCGTGATAAATAAACTGAGAACCTTCTACGCCCTTCTTGGCACTATTAACTAAAAACTCATCAGTAACTTTGATATTACCTTTAGAGTCTGAATATATTTCTCTTGCTTTCAAATAGTGTGCTAAAAACGCTTTACGTCTTAAATGTTTTTCTGTAGATGACATAAACACACTACCAAGTTCCATAGCTGAACTACTTACATTATGTTTTTCTGCTAATTCTGTAATAGTTTCTTTAACATAATTATCAATCTTTTCGTTTACTTCCTTATCATTACCATAAAGTTTATTACGTTTAGTGTATTGAGTAACTCTTCTTACTAAATCTCTCATAAACAATTTAACATTAGCTGGTTCTTTAGCTGTTAAATATGTTAACTCTTGCAACAAGTTACCTTCAAGTAAACCTAAACTATCAATCATTCTATGTATACGACTCATGCTATTTAATTCAATGTCTTGGAATGTTTTAGTCTTAGGGTCGTACACTCTAAATGTTTTACCAGCAAATATTTTTTCTACTAAGTACTTTTCTCTAAAAGCATTATAGAAATGTTCAAAACCAGTGTCAGTAATAATGTTTTGATAACCACCATACGTATTAGTTATAGCTGCTTTAGGGTGAAATAGTAAACTCCATACTTCAAACTTACCTTCAAGATCACTAACGTGTGTTGCCATATCGACCATAGCTTTATGTCTTGCTGCTGGATCTTCAGGTAAACTTTGGAACATTTGTTTTTCTTTACCTAGTAAAGTCTTAGTAGCTTTACCGTATACCTTATTAACATTCTCTTCTATACGTAATAAAAAATTACCTACAGATTCATCGCTAAACCATTGTCTAGGTGTGTATCTAATTTTTAATTTATCAATATTTGCAGGATCAATTAATGTATCAAGATTTTTTTGTGTGGTTTCAGTCATCCAGGTAGTAAAATCTTCTTTAATTTTTGGTGTAATTTTTTCTACAATGAACTCATCACGTTTTTCTTTGGTCATATTTTTCATTTCTTTACCACGTTTTTTAATTTGCTCAGCAAATAACTCTTTACGTTTGGTACGTTGTTCATTCATAGAAGGTATTGCTGCTTGTTCCATATCAAACAATAATTTCTTTTGAACATTATTTAGTTTACCATATTTCCAAGATTGTTCATAATCAGCTTCTTTCCATTCTTTTAATAACTCATAATCTTTTTTACCAAAACCATGTGCTTCAATATCTCTTGTAGACGGATGACCCATATAACCTTTAGTAAAATCTAATAAAGTACTATGCCATTGATCTATAACATCAGCCATTTGTTCGTTTTGTCTGCCTTGTCTTAAGAAAGTTTCTAAATATATTCTACTGTATAATGCAGAAATATTTTGAGTAAGACCTCTTGTTATACTATTCATATAATCTAAAGGAACATTACCATCTGTTCTAAAGAATGGTAACGCTCTTTCAAGTCTAGAACGTGCGTGTGTAGACATACCTTGTCCAGGGTATATTGGACCATCTTTCCTAGTAGATACTTGATTTAACATATCTATTGCATCTTTATCTAAGAAAGGATTTTCGTAAGTATTTACTTCTTTAATACTATTTTCTAATCTCATATACTCTAACATTCTAGCATCTTCTAACGACAATTGTTTATTTGCAACTTCTTGTGCATCGTTTTTATTTAACAATTGATCTGCAGATTTTTGCATAATACGTTTTTTTTCTTGAGGTAAATACTCATTAATAATTCTTTGATAATTTTCTTTGATTAAGAAAGAACCCATGTAAGGCCAGAACTGTGAAGACTCATTCTGGTGTTTAAACTTACCAACTTCTATTTGTCTTGCATCCATTTTCTTCATAATAGATTGTATCTCAGAACGTATCTGATCTCCTATGGTACGTTTACTACTACCTTCTACTAATGTTTTATCAACAACACTCCAATTTATTTCACCTGCTTTATTTAAATAATCAGAATATTTATTATTAATATGCTCTCTAACATTTAAACTGTATTTAATAAATTGTATATCATCTAAATGAAAGTGATTACGTAATATTTCAGAACCAGAAACTGTATCTTGTTTAAGTCTAATAGCTTTATCATATGCGATTAATCTAGCAGGACTAATTAATCCGTGTTTATTGTAAAACATTTCAGCTAATCTTTGCTGATAATAGAACGGACTATTAGGTAAAAATGTTCTAGCTGGTTTATATTCTTTTTTATAAACAGTATCTTTAAACGATTGTTCGATGTTTTTATAATTACTTTCAATAACAGTCTTTAACGCAAAGTCCATTACAGGTTGTATCACCTGATCTTTAATGACATCGACATACTCAGAAGGACTAACAAATTTTTGATTACCTTGTTTGTCTGTATAGTATAAATCTTTAGTTATTTGTTTTAACTTTAACTCAGCAGAATCTAAATCTTTCTGTAGCTGCAATCGTTCTTCCATCAAAGTATTTTTCTTTTTAGGACCAAGACCTTCTTCTCCTAGTACGTGACGCAATACAGCTACTTCCCATAAAACATCTTGATTATCTTTATAACCTTTTTGTTTTATGTTTAATGTTTTTTTATAAAAGCCAATTAAAGTTGAGTTGAAATCTTTTAACTGATTAGCAATACTATGATTAGTGTATATAGTATCTGTAATAGTTTTTAACGTAGAGGTTGGTACTAAAATACCATATTCATCTAATTGTTTAGTTTTAGGATTAAACTTAATACCTCTATCTAGCTGGAATCTTTTTTCATACGGTGCAATTAATTTATCTAATCGTTGGAATATTCCTGTTATTTGGTCAAACCATTCAGGACTACGCATATTAGAATCTAAAGGAAACATAAAGTTTATTTTATCGGTAATAACTTTAGATAAAGTATTATGATTAATTTGCTCTATCAAAGGATTCTTTTTCATATCTTTTTCTAAAGCACCTTGATTTTTATAAGGTATAATTGTTTCGTTTTTTTTGTTATATCCATACACAATAGCATCTGCGTCTTTGAATAGTTTTCCTATTGTATCGTCTGCTAACTTTGTTAACGATCCTTCGTTTTTGTCTGCCCATTCTAACACATATTTACGATATTCATTGTTTGTTTTTCTAAACAACTCCTTATCTTTTAACATTTTTGTAAATACGTTGTTTTCTTTAGCATACTGCACAAATGTTTTTAAGGGAACTTCTTGACTTATATCTACGTATAATTCTTTTTCTGCCTGATTAATCATCTGTTTATTTCTTCTTATTTGATTATAAGCATCAGAAGGACCATATACATTTTCCATATGTTTTACAAAATATTTCAATCTTAATCCAGATACATCCTGTATTAAATCAATTGTTCTGTCTGCTCTTTGAAAAAACAAAGAGTAAAGACTAGACATATTATAAAGTATATCAGGATTACCGTTAGCTATTTGATATTGTACAACGTCTGCAAGTCTAGCAATATCTTCCTTTATAGCAGGTGTTTGATTCTTAGCAATTTTTTCTGCTCTAATAATTAAAGCATCTAACGCTTTAGGATCAGTCAAAATATCTATAGGAATAAAATCAGGAATCATTTGTTTAGTTTTATTTACTGCTGGTTTAGCAGGATCTATAACAACTGGTTCTGAGGCCATAGAACTAGATGGAGGCGTAATGTCTTCCATTATGTAATCCATAATGTTATCATAATCGAAGTCTTTTTTAAATTGTTCTATTCTTTCCTGTTTTTCTTTAGACACTTGTAACAGTGTATTGTATCTTTCTCTCGCCATATATTGTTTATTACGAGCTTTTATAGACCAAGTTTGTTCTAAGTCTGGCAATGACCCTACAAACTCTCTTTGCAATGCACCTCTTTGTTCATACAAATCTTCTAACTTAGATTGATTAGGAAACTCCTCAGAACCTTTGTTTAACTTTTCAAATTCTGCTTTATCTTTTACTAACGCATCTATTGCAGCATTAACATTTTCTAAAAATTGAAATCTTTTTTCACCTCTAAATCCAGTAAAGTTTAAATCTAATACAGGATTAGCTATGTAAAATACATCAAACAAGTCTTCTACTAAACGTTTAGTTAATGGATTTAATGGTTTACCAATATTTTTTCTAGCATTAGATAGTGTTTCTAATTGTTCTTTTAACGATTCTTTTGTAAACAATATTTGATCACCATAGCTTCTAATGTTTTGTTTTTTATACCATTGTCTGTTTCTATCAAAAGCTTGATATATTTTATTACGCTGCTCAAATGTTGTTTCAATAACATCTACAATAAACTTATCAACTTGCTGCGGGTCCATATCTAAGTTTTTTACAGCATGATCTTTAAACGCTTGTGCTTTCTTTAACGCACTAGCCAAGTCTACAATACCACTAACTTTATTCCACAAAAATGGAGGGTAGTTATTAATAGTATCAAACTCTTTTGCTTCTATACCTTCCATAAACCATTCATCAAACTTTCTAAGATTAGCACGTTTAAACAATGGATGATCTTTCATTACTGCAGATAAATCTTTTAACATAGGTATAATAGCTTCTTTGTCTATAATGTTATAAGGATTTATTTCCATCTTTAATCCAGATAACTCTTGAGCTATTAATCTCATATACCCCGTAGTACCTTCAGTCATTGTTAAATACTCTTGAGATACCACCTCAGGATCTAATGGTGCTTCACCTTTACGTACTTTACCAAATACTAGTTTATACATATCACGCATCACTAGTCTTTCTTCTTTATCTAACAAACTATCTTTATATTTCTTTCTTACTCTTTGGGTAGTACCAGAAGGCAAGTCTACATCTAATAGTTTATTAGCATCAATAAATGTACTTTGTACAACGTTTTGATCTATATTTAAATCTTGCCAAAGTTGTTTATCTTTTAACAACCCACGTTGACTCATAAGGTCCATTTCTAACTTAGCTATTTGAAACTGGTTGGTAATATATCCAACACTATCTTTACCAATAGCACTAAAGATACCATTTTTAATTTTAGAATTAACACTTATCATATCAGCTAGTTGCTCACCACGTGTTTGTGTTTCTGGAAATTTTGCGTTAGCTAACTCTTTAGCAATAACAGGATCGTCAAGTCCGATCATTTCACCGTCACGTTCTAACCCACGTTGTATAGATGTTTTATTATATGCTTTAGTTACATTCTTAGACATACTCCAAAATACGTGTGCTGAGTCAATATCTTTGTCAGCACCATTCATATAAAAGTCATTTAACTCGTTTGATACTAGTGATAGCCCTTTCCTACCCTTTAGAAAGCCCACAAAGGTACCTATACGGACACCACTGTTACTTACCATAGGTGAACGTATGTACATAATATTTTTGCGTGCCTCGTCTAGTTTTTTGAATGTTTCAGAAGATTGATCTTTTGCATATTCTTTTTCAAACTTATCCCAAAATTTTCCTAATGTTGTTTTCTTGTTAGTAAGAGGATCTGTAATAGGAATTTCTCTAGCACCTTCATATAACATAAATTCATTGTCTGCTAAACCTTTTGATTTTTTACTATATGCGTGTTTGGTATTTCTAACAAAATAATCATATAAACCTAACTTAGAGCTAAAAGATTCTTCTACGATTGGTCTAGTAAGTCTTTTAAACATATAAGTAGAAATAGTTTCGTTGATAAAATCTAACACTCCTGGTCGCATATATGAACCAGGTTCAAAATTTGTACTAATTAAATAATCTTCAATTAATTGTTTGTTATATGTTTCAATACCATAGTCATTAAATGATTGTTCTATTTTTCTATCACGTTCAGCGTTTCTATCGTTATTAAATAATTTGCGCAATAAACTTCTGGCAGTAATACTATCAGGACTATTGTAAAATATATCTCCAATAAAACGTATATCTATAGAGTCTATATCTATTTTGTCTGGTAAAGGTTGATTATTTTTAAAAGCTGTTTCTGCCTGCAAGTTAGCATCCTTATCTCCTCTTGCTGACTTATTAATAATAGTAGCCCACTCTTTCCAAAACAAAGAACCTTCTGGGGTGCTAGGATCAAAATCTATAGTATTTAAATTAGAAGTAACTTGTCTTAATAGTTTTAATTTTTCTAACTTATTAAAATTTTCATATACATCTAAATTAATATAATTATCTTCAAGTTTTGATTTCCATTTGGAATCTTTTACATAACGAAGCATTCCTGCCATATCATCTACTGGAGGTCTTATTTTTGATCCGCTATACTCTTTAACTCCTGTATCATAGTGAATATAATCAAGGTCTTTCAGTTTAGGATCATTATCTAAAATTCTTTCAAATTCAGGTGGCATTCTAAATGTAGCTGTTTTAATAATAACTGTACCACGATTACTTCCATCTTCAAACTTGCCAGGTCTATGTAAATGTATTGTTTTAATAACACCAGTTTCAGGATCTAATCCGTATGCTTCTGCAAGTCTATCAAACTTTTCAGCTCTTAACAAACTAGCGCCATCTGTACCTGAATTAAATTTTTCCATAGCCTTCCCAAGACCTTTAATACTTCCCTCTAAATCTGACACTACCATATGAGTATATTCATCTTTAATAAATTCTTTATCAATAGGAACCTCTACCCCTGTCATATGCTTAGTATACTTTTGCATTTTTGTAACATCGGTATAAGGTTCTGACTTTATATACTCAGGTAATTTTTCTATAATGTTATCTGCTGTATATTCTTTGTCTAAAAGATTTAATTCTTTCATTCTCCAAATTACAAAAGCAACATTCTCTTTATATTTCTTAGGATTAGTAGGTATTTTTTCTCCAGTAGTTGCTCCTCTACGTATAGCTCTATCTATTCCTTTTAACATTGTATCAGATATATAGTTAGTAGTATTCTTTTTTGTAGACCAAGGATATGCTCTTACTTGCAATCTACCAGTATCACTAACTGCTGCGTGTATATACAAACCATCTTTACTTAAACCTTCTTGTATTTGGTTGAGTTGTTTATCAGTCATAAATCTAACTGCGTTTACAGGGTCTTTAGATTTTTTGCTAGGAAAAGCAAATATATCAATACCAAGTGGAGATACATTACCTATTTCAGAACCAGGTTTATATTCGCCAGCTGTAGCGTCAAAATATCTAGAAGATATAACAGTAGTTAAA
>Ga0213860_10000448_pt1 | contig 16446 bp, 19 predicted proteins | sample PICome_3_FD_160118 | JGI IMG/M metagenome (GOLD analysis project Ga0213860, IMG submission 160118) | Coastal seawater microbial communities near Pivers Island, North Carolina, United States - PICO550 | ecosystem: Environmental > Aquatic > Marine > Coastal | place: USA: North Carolina...
AAGATTATTCCTAACCTAGACATGGATGGAAGACTTAGAACAAACTTCAATCTACATGGCACAACGAGTGGTAGATTGAGTAGTAGTGGTAAACTTAATATGCAACAGCTCCCTAGAGATAATCCCACAGTAAAAGGTTGTATCAAAGCCAAAGCAGGACACAAGATTGTCGCAATGGACTTAACAACAGCAGAAGTATACTGTGCGGCTGTACTAGCAGATGATAAAGGGTTGATGGAAGTATTTAGAAGCGGTGGTAACTTTCATAGTACGATTGCTAAACAAGTATTCAGATTACCTTGCGATGTTGATGATGTCGCAGAACTGTACGGTGCACAAAGACAACAAGCAAAAGCTGTTACCTTTGGTATCATGTATGGAGCTGGGCCGAAGAAGATAAGTGAACAAGTAACAAAGGATAGTGGAGAATACTTCAGTATGCAAGACGCAGCGAATACTATTAAAGATTATTTCGAAGCGTTCCCTAAACTTCGTGAATGGCTAGACTATCAAAAGAAATTTATTCAAGCGAATGGATTTGTTTACAGTAGATTTGGCAGAAAGAGAAGATTACCTGATGTTCATTCACAGGACAAAGGAATCGCCTCACACGAAGTGCGTAGTGGAATCAACTTTTTAGTGCAGTCTGTAGCATCTGATATCAACCTTATGGGCGGTATCGATATGCAGAAGTATATAGAAAGTACAGGAATGAAATCTAAGATATTTGCACTTGTTCACGATTCGGTTTTAGCAGAAGTACCTGAAGATGAGATAGAACATTACTCAGAAAAACTACAAGAGTTTATACAAAAAGATAGAGGACTATCAATACCAGGCGCACCAGTCGGATGTGACTTTGATGTTGCTGATGACTACTCACTAGGTAAATTCGAAAAACTATATGCAAATTAATTTTGAACCAGATTGGGACTACATGTTGGAAAAGGCTGCTATGTTTTATAGTAGAGAGCCTTATGTAGATTACAATACAGGGTACACTTATAAAGACTACTGGGATTCAAATATAGAAATATTTGCAGGAATGGAAGACCCTGTAATACTAAAAACAAGTAAACAGGGCAAGAGTTTATATAACCCTCCTCATAATCTAGGACTAGGTACGAAAGTAGCTTCTAGATTTGAGTGGAGATGGGAGTATAAAGGAGGCAGATACTACCCTGCTAAAGCTAATGTTGTTGTAGAATGGAACTTAACTACTAAACAAGGATTTATAACAGACTTATCAAAATATCAAGGATTTAATGTAATACAACCTGAAGAAATATGGTTTTGTATATACGGAACACAAGAATATAATAAAGTTATAGACTTTTGGAACAAAACATGGCATATAAGGAGAACACAGGATGATTAGATATCCAGTATATGTATTACATAATGAGCCAGAGGAACTGGACAATATGTTATGGCTTGATGACCAAGTTATTGATGATAGAAATATGTTAGGAGAATCGTTAGGATTAAGAAGATTACAGACTCCAATGAAGAGTATATATCCTCTTAAGTATCAATGCGATGATGAAGTAGCAATGCTTAAACATAGAGGTAAACACTTTGTGGACTCAGATGGTAAATACTTTTACAATGAAAAGTTAGAAACAGCTCCATTGAAGTATCACAAAATTAGAATTGTAAAGAAAAAAGATGTGGCAACAGTATTATGGTTAAAGGATTGTCCTTTTCCTTTTACTGTGGCAAGACCACCAAAGGCAGAAGAAACATGGGCAGGTATACTCTATAAAAAGGGTATACCTTATGCTTTATGGGAGTATGCAACTGAAAGGAAAAAAGATACATGGCGCAAGATTTAGATAAATTAAAAAGAACATTAGAAAAGAAAGTATGTTTAGTACAATTTGAATGTCTCAAAAGCGGAGATACAAAAACTAGAGAAATGACTACTAACCCTAAGTTTACTAGAGGTATGGATATGAGAGCAATCAATGAAGATACTAGTAAAGTAGACAATAAAATTATTATGTTTGATGTAGAGTTTATGAAATGGCATGACATAAAAGAGAATACAATATTGCACTGGAAAGAATTATAATGTGTGGATTCGTTATTAGTACAGAGGGTACACAAGTAGATGATATGATAGATGCGCAAAGATTCAGAGGACCTGATGCGCGTGGTGAAACTATTAGATACTTCAATGCATTAACGTGGACTCATGTATTACTAGATATCTCAGGAGAAAAACAAGTTCAACCTTATATAACAAGTAAAGGAAATATAATGGTATTTAATGGAGAAATGTATGACTCCAATATAGCAAATGATACTAAGTTTTTAGCTGATGGGTATGAAAGATATGGATTTAAGTTCATAGAGTTTGCAAATTGGCATGGGTCTTTTTGTTATATGGACTACAAAACAGGAATATGTGATATTGTAAGAGACCATTTTGGAGCAAAACCTTTGTGGATGAGACGAGAAAGACATAAAGGTCTTAGTGTTACTACGAGCCTAGCAAGTTTTAAAGATTCAAAAGCTAAGCCTTTAACAGATAAGTTTCTTGGAAATGCGATATGGCAAGGAGATGCAAGTCCCTTTGAAGGGGTTAAAAAAGTAGAACCTGGTCAGTTATATCATTACAATGTACGAACTGGAATACTGAAGAAAGGCTTAAACTTGTGGTCAGGTTATCAAATAGCCAACTTTCCTTTTAATGAAGAACAGTTCAAACACGAGTTAGTAAAAGGCATACAAAAAGTAGCAAAAAATAAACAGAAAACTGCTATATTTCTAAGCGGAGGTCTAGACAGTACCTGTGCTTTAGGGGTAGTAAAAGATATGGGCTTAGATTTAACTGCCTATATTTGTGCGTATTCTGATGAAGCTGGGGATATGTATAGACAAGAAATATTTGCTAATGAATCTAAATTAGCGATTAGAACTTGTGAAGAATGGGGAGTACCTTACAAAGTAGTAACTTTATCTAAATCTCAAAGAGATGAGTATGGCAAGGCATGGATGAAAGGAAACAACTATATATGGAATGATAATAATAGGAGAGGGCCAAGATATGCACTAGCAAAAGCAGCTTCTGAAGATGGGTGTAAAGTTGTACTAACAGGAGATAGTGCAGATGAGTTTTTTAGTGGATATCAACATCACGCTAAAAGATACACAAAAGGCTACAATAAGACTTGGCAGAAAGAGTTTCCTGAAAGACAAAGGTGGGTACAAAAAAGTATATTTGAAAAAGATAAACAAGGATTTAACTCTACACTTTTTATAGATTTAATGGTAACAAGTGAGAATAATGTCTTAGCTGCTGACCAAACCTGTGGTCTGTTCGGTATGGAATCTAGACCAGTATATCTTACACAAGAGTTTGCTAGATATATTTACCAACAAGATGGTAAAATAAAAATGAAATTACATAAAGACTATGCTTCAGGAACTTACAAATATCTATTAAGAGAAGTTATGAAAGACTACATACCAAAACATATACGAGAAAGAAAGAAAAAGTGCGGTTGGTCTAGCCCTTGGGATAACAATTCTACACAAATGAAAGTAGAAAATAAAAAAATATGGGAAGAATGGACAAACAGATAGGATTTACTTGCGGAGCATTTGATTTGCTTCATGCAGGACATATAGTAATGTTGAAAGAAGCAAAGGACAACTGCGATTATCTAATAGTAGGTTTACAAACTGACCCTAGTCTAGATAGACAAGAAAAGAATATACCTGTTCAATCAGTATTTGAAAGATATGTACAACTAAAAGCAGTCAAGTATATAGACGAGATTATTCCTTATGATACAGAACAAAGTCTACTAGATTTACTAGAGGCTACAGAAATACATCTTCGATTTGTCGGAGAGGATTATGTCGACAGACATTTTACAGGCAAAGGATTGCATGAGATTTTTTACACAAGTAGACAGCACTCTTTTTCTAGTACGAATTTAAGAAATAAGATACATGAAAGCAGTCCTAAGTAACAGAATATACATGAGTGTAACTAAAGAGTTGCACAATACTATCGAAAAGGAACTTACTTATAGTATTCCTCCTCGTATACCTACAGACCCACCTTTAGTATTTAAAACAATACGATTTATAAAAGAAGGTTTGATTTCTATACCTATCGGAAGAATGGATTTAATCCCAGACGATTACGAAATAGTCGATAAAAGAGTAAACTCGCCAGTAGAACATGAAGACTTTAAGTTTGATTTACGACCTTCCCAAAAGGCGGTTCATGACGAGATAAATGACAATGCTATAGTAAACGCATGGGTAAGTTGGGGAAAGACATTTACAGGTTTAGCTATCGCAGCGAAGCTTGGTCAGAAAACATTAGTTGTTACCCATACAACTAACTTAAGGAATCAGTGGGAAAAAGAAGTACAAAAATGCTTTGGAATACAAGCAGGCAGAATAGGTAGTGGACAGTTTAATATAAAAGCACCTATAGTTATTGGGAATATACAGAGTTTGTACCGAAAAATGGACGATATAAAACAAGAATTCGGAACATTGATATTAGATGAAATGCATCATGTTAGTAGTCCTACTTTTACTCGAATAGTAGATGAAATGCCTACAAGATATAAGATAGGCTTGACAGGAACATTGGAGAGAAAAGATGGACGCCATGTAGTTTTTAGAGACTATTTTGGGCATAATGTTTTTAAACCGCCTAAAGAAAACTATCTTATACCAGAGGTACATGTTATAAAGTCAGATATAAGATTTTTAGATGGTTCATTTACACCTTGGGCAGAACGCATAAATCATCTAGCATACAATGAAGAATATGTGCATAGTGTTGCGATGATAGCTGCAAAGTATGCTGCACTAGGGCATAAAGTACTGGTCGTATCTGATAGAGTCGCTTTTCTAAAAGCATGTGCTAGACTAGTAGGCGATAATGCAGTATCAATCACAGGAGATATGGATTTTCAAGAAAGAGAAGATACAATGCAACTAATAAAAGGTAAAGATAAAAATATTTTATTTGGAACACAATCTATATTTTCAGAAGGAATATCACTAAATGACTTAAGTTGTTTAGTACTAGGAACACCTGTTAACAATGAGCCCCTTCTCACACAGTTAATAGGTAGAGTAATAAGAGAACAAAAAGGGAAGAGACAGCCAGTAGTGGTTGATATACATTTAAAAGGAAAAACAGCTACTCGCCAAGCTAACGCTAGAATGGGGTACTATATAAAGCAAGACTATGAGGTAAAAATATTATGAGCGGACAGGAAATACAATTAAATTTAGAAAAAATGAGAGAGATGAAAATCTTTTTAGCAACACCTATGTATGGTGGAATGTGTCATGGTCTTTACACCAAATCACTTATGGACACAGTAGGACAGTTTCAACAGTTTGGAATACCTATGCAACTATACTATTTATTTAACGAGTCTTTGATTACAAGGGCAAGAAACTACTGTGTAGCAAACTTTTTGAAGAGTGAGTGTACACATTTACTTTTTATAGATAGTGATATTGGATGGAAGTCTATGGATTTGATGTATATGATACATCTTATGGCAGAAAATCCTGAACTGTATAGAGTATTCTGTGCACTGTACCCTAAAAAGACTATAGCATGGGAGAAAGTGCTACGCGCTGCAAAAACAGGAATGTTTGATGAAAAGCCTTGGGAACTAGAAGAAGTAGCAGGAGATATGGTATTTAACCCTAAACATGAAGAATACCCTGAAGGTAAAGCTCCTGTGTATGAGCCTGTAAAAATTAAAGAAGGTGCTACTGGTTTCATGTTTGTAGAAAGGTCTGTCTTTGAAGAGTATGCAGAAGCACATCCTGAGTTATTATACACTCCTGACCACTTAAGAGAAGGAGAGTTTAAACAAGGAGAAAAGATTACTGCTTTTTTTGACTGTGTAATAAACGAAGAAAATAGATATCTTTCTGAAGATTATATGTTTTCAGAGTATTGTACTAAGCTAGGAATCGATATTTGGGCATTGCCTTTAGTGGAGTTAATGCATTGTGGCTCACATATCTTCAGAGGAAGTATAGTCAAAATGGCACAAGCAGATGTACATGCTACAATTGCACCAGACGACATGCTTAAAATGCAATCTCGCCCCAATGACTTATTAGACAAGAAAAATAATTCTTGACACGAGTTCAAAAATTTGTTATAATATGTTACTATTTGATTGGAATAAGATAATGAAAGTAAGCAAAGGAAATGTTGCTGATGCAATTCAAATCCTTCGTATAATTACTTACAAGATTAAACCAAAAAATTATCATGATAAGACTTTTAAGTTTTATCGCTATCGATTCGGTGGAAAATCGTATCTCTTAAATCCAAAAGAGTTACTTGAAGCTGGTCGAGCATTGAGTGATAGAGAAGTTGTGGAGTATGCAGGTGTCGCATCATTTCGCAATTATCACAACTATGTAAATACAAAAGACACCACACTAGACCTTCTGGAATGTCCAGTTTCGGAAGAGATTATAAATAATAACAGACTGCTCAAAGTAAAAGATGGAAGGATACACTTTTATTACGAGGAGACACAAGGAGAATAAAAATGGCAATTGGATTCAACCAAACCAAGGGCTCAGCCCAAAAAAACAAAATAGAAACATACAACTACGCAGGTAAAGAAGACCACCACGTAAGACTGGTAGGAGATTTACTTCCTAGATATGTTTACTGGATTAAAGGAGAAAATGGCAAAAACATTCCTATGGAGTGCTTATCTTTTGACAGAAACTCTGAGACATTCAACAATGTAGAACATGACCATGTTCGAGACTTTTACCCTGATTTAAAATGTGGATGGTCTTACGCCGTTCAGTGTATTGACTACGCCGATAAATCAGTAAAAGTTCTTAATTTAAAAAGAAAACTATTCGACCAAGTTATAGTAGCTATGGAAGAGTTGGGAGACCCAACAGACCCAGTCACAGGATATGACATCCATTTCAAAAGAAAGAAGACTGGCCCACAGGTATTTAATGTCGAGTATCAATTACAAGTCCTAAAGTGTAAGCCAAGAGAACTGGAAGATTGGGAAAAAGAACTAATCACAGACCTTAAGTCTATGGATGAAATTCTTGTTAGACCAACAGCAGATGCACAGCTAGAATTATTAAGAAGACTTAATGACCAAGGCGGCGAAACACCTGAGGAAGTATCATCGGAGTTTGACGTATCATGATTGGAGTAGGAGAGAAGTTTCCTGCATTTAAATTGCAGGGTGTCAATAAAGACAACGAGTTTGTAGAAGTTTCAGTTACTGAACACTATGACCCGTTAAAACACGATTATACAGTAATCTACTTCTATCCAAAAGATTTTACTTTTATCTGTCCTACAGAAATTGCAGGAATGGACGTATTAGTAGATGAGGCAAACGTAATCGGTATTAGTGGAGATAATGAGTTCTGTAAGTTAGCTTGGAAGAAAGATAACGAACTAATTGGAAACATTAATCATTCATTAGCAGCAGACTGCGGTTTAAGACTCTCAGATGAACTAGGAATAGTTGACGAGGAAGCAGGAGTTTGCTATAGAGCAACCTACATTATTGATAGAAATGATGTAGTACAACATGTAAGTGTTAACGCACTTGACACAGGCAGAAATGCTAATGAAGTTCTTAGAACTTTACAAGGCATAAAAGCAGGTGGATTAACGGGGTGTGAATGGACACCTGGGGATGACTTCGTAGTATGATTTTATTTACAGCAGACTGGCATATAAAACTTGGACAAAAGAATGTACCTGTAGCATGGGCTTGCTCACGCTATGAAATGTTCTTTCAGCAAGTGCAGGACGCTGTAGATAATCATGGAGTTCACCTTCACATCATTGGTGGGGACTTGTTTGACCGAGTCCCTTCCATGGATGAACTTACTTTATACTTTGATTTTGTAAAAAAGACAGAAGTAGAGACGATTATCTATGATGGCAACCATGAGGCCACTAGAAAACACAAAACTTTCTTTGATAATTTAAAGAGAGTAACAAGCGAACTTAATCCTTTAGTGAAAGTGATTACAGAAACTTATTATGAAGACAACTGGTGTATATTACCCTATGCTGATTTACATAGAAAAAACAGTATAGAAGATATAAATGTAGACGCAGAAGTCTTATTTACACATGTACGTGGAGAGATACCACCACATGTTAACCCAGAAGTAGATTTAACTAGATTTGATAGATTCAAGACAGTCTTTGCTGGAGATTTACATGCTCACGAGAATACTCAACGAAATATTGTATACCCAGGAAGTCCTATGACTACATCATTTCATAGAAACGAAGTCCAAACGGGGTATCTAATCCTTGATGATGACTTTAGTTGGACATGGCATCAGTTTGATTTACCACAACTTATTCGTAAGACTGTGGATAACACTGATGAAATGGTTCAAACAGACTTTCACCATACTATTTACGAAGTTACAGGAGATATGCAAGATTTGGCACAAGTCAAAAACTCAGAACTTCTTGACAAGAAAGTTGTAAATAGAACTGTGGATGCAAGATTAGACTTGAGTGGCGATTTATCTATTTCTGATGAATTAGTTAAATATCTTCAAGAGATATTATCTTTTGATGATGATAAAATAAAAAATATAATGGGAGTATTCAATGATTATTCTTCAGAAGTTGAAGTGGGATAACTGCTTTTCCTACGGAGCAGGTAACGAGATTGACTTATCAGAATCAACTCTCACACAATTAGTAGGAACAAACGGAGTGGGAAAATCCTCTATTCCCCTTATTTTAGAGGAAGTATTATTTAATAAGAATAGTAAAAATGTTAAGAAAGCTGACATCGCGAACCGATATATCAATAATGGTTATAATATCAGCCTTTCTTTTACAGTGGACTCTTCTGAGTATGTTATCAGCGTAAACCGAAAATCTGCTCTAAAGTGTAAACTAACAAAAGATGGCGAAGATATTAGTTCACACACAGCGTCAAATACGTATAAGACGCTTGGGGATATTTTGGGCATTGATTTCAAGACGTTTTCACAATTAGTGTACCAGAATACCAATGCATCATTACAATTCTTGACAGCGACAGACACAAACCGTAAAAAGTTCTTAATTGACCTTTTAAAACTAGATGATTATGTCGCATACTTTGAGACATTCAAAGAAGCAGTAAGGGTTGCTAGTACTACAATTACAAGTGAGCAAGCCAAAATTGCAACAATTGAAAAATGGCTTGAGGACAATTTTTTGGAAAATACAGAACTACTTGAAAAGATGATTTTACCAAAAATTTCGGAAGAAGACGAACAATCTTTGCGTTCTTTACAATTAGATTTTGAAAATATCTCCGAAAAGAACAAAAAAATAAATCTGAATGAAAATCTGAAAGACCAGTTAAAAGCGATAGACCTTGACAAAGCAAAAATGCAGTTGACAAGCTATCCTGAAGAACAACCTTACATAGAACATTTAGGTAAAGTGCAGACACTTAAAGTAGAAAGTCTAAATGAGAAAGATATGGTAAGTAAATATACTGACCTAATGTCTCAGACAAATGCAGAGTGTCCTACTTGTAGTCAAACTATAGATGATGTTTTTGTAGCTAGTCAGCTAGAGAAACATGAAACTAAGTTGGCAAAAATTAACGAAGAGTTGGAAGAACAGCAACAACTCACAGACATGATTAGTAAAGAGAATGAGATACATAAACAAGCAAAACGGGATATCAAACAGTGGGAGGACCTCTACAGGTCTATCGACATTGACCTCCCGGAACAGGCAATCAATGCAGAAGAAATCCAAGAGCAGATTCAGGAACTTCGTACAAAAATTGCCACTGCTAGGTCGTCTCTTCAAGAGGTAATCGATGAAAACGAAAAAAGAGAAAGGCATAACACAAGAATTGGCATCATTCTTGAACAAACGGAACAATTTGAGAGCGACCTTAGTAAAAGCGAGTCTAGACTACAGAGTGCAGAAGACAAACTGGCGGTACTTGAAACACTTAAGAAAGCTTTCTCAACAAACGGACTCTTAGCCTATAAGATAGAGAGTTTAGTAAAAGAGTTAGAAATTCTCACAAATGAATATCTAGCAGAGTTTAGTGATGGTAGATTTGCCATCAATTTTGTAGTGGAGAATGATAAACTAAATGTGGAAGTGTCAGACAACGGCAATATTATTGACATCCTTGCTCTTTCTAGCGGCGAGTTAGCTAGAGTAAATATTGCAACGTTAGTATCAATTAGGAAGTTAATGGCTTCAATAAGTAGAAGTCAAATCAATGTTCTTTTCCTTGACGAAGTAAACCAAGCGTTAGACGAAGTCGGAAAAGAAAAAGTAGTAGAGGTATTGTTAAAAGAAGAAAATCTTAATACATACATGGTGTCACATGGTTGGACACATCCTTTACTAGAGAAAATAGAAATAATAAAAGAAGACAACATCAGTTCTCTTGAATAGCATTACGAAAGTATTACTTGACAAGAAAGTTGTTTTCTGTTATAATATATTATATTTGGAGACAATATGAAAGTAGAAATTTACAGCATACCAAACTGCACTTACTGCAAGAAGGCTAAGTTCTTAGCTGACCACGCTGATGAAGTGACTAGAGTTGAGTATAAAATGATTGGAACAGACTTTTCCGCAGCAGACGTTAGAACACTATTTCCTGGTGCAAGAACATTCCCACAAATCAAAGTTGACGATAAGCATATCGGCGGCTATACAGATTTGGAGAAGTTAATTGGTTAATAGTAGAGCAAAAGGAAATAACGCAGAATTAAAAGTAGCAGAAATGCTTCACAGAATTACAGGAGAAACCTTTACACAAACTCCTGGTAGTGGAAGCGGTAAAATCAAGGGAGACTTGATGATACCACACAAGAAGAATAAGTTTACAATCGAAGTAAAATTTTACCGAGATATGGCATTTAACCATAAAATATTTACTCAAAAGAGTAACACCTTTGTTGGGTGGTGGACTAAGTTAGTAGAGCAGGCGGAACAGATGAATCAAGAACCCTTGCTTATTTTCAAAGAAAACCACTCACGCTGGTATGTGGCAACGACAAGAAAGCCACTTTACAAAAAACATATGTACATTAATTGGCTTGGGTGCTATGTCACCTTTGCTGAGCAATTTTTAGAAACACAAAATATGGAATTTACCAATGGCGATACAATTTATGAACCATGGAAAGCCGACTCCCAACGGGAATCTGCTGATTGTTGATGGACTCAATCTAGCTTTTCGATGGAAACACCAAGGTAACTTGGACTTTGAACATGAGTATGTTCGTACAGTTCAGTCACTTGCCAAGTCCTACAACTGTGGAGAGATAGTCGTCTTAGGCGACGGCGGTAGCAACTACCGAAAAGAAGTCTATCCAGAGTACAAAGCAAATCGTAAAGAACGATATGCAGAACAAACCCCTGAAGAAGAAGCCGAGTTCTTAGAGTTTTTACAAGAGTTCGGTACAACTATGAATACGCTAAAGTATAAGGGGTATCTTACGCTCAAATATCAGGGCGTAGAAGCTGATGATATAGCTGCTCTTATCTGTCAAAACAGAGAAGACTTAGGTCTTGAAGAGATTTGGATGATATCATCAGACCGCGACTGGGATTTACTAGTCGATGAAAATATCAGTCGTTTTTCGACTGTAACAAGAAAAGAAACAACACTCCTAAACTGGGATGAGCATTATGACTTTGACCCTGAGTACTTCTTAACATACAAGTGCTTAACTGGAGATAAAGGAGATAACGTACCAGGAGTTGATGGTGTCGGCCCTAAAAGAGCTGCACAACTCATAGAACAATATGGAGATATCTTCGATATTATGGCGAGTTTGCCTCTTGAAGGAAAGTACAAATACATTCAGAACTTAAATGAGTTCGGAAGTGAAGGACTAGAAACAGGTGTAAAACTCATGGATTTAACATATGACGTAGACGCTGCAGTCTTAGGTCATGCAAAAGAAATTATAGGATTAGTAAAAGATTATGTCAGTAAAGATTGATTTTAGTAAAGATAAACTTTTAGATGAATTTGCTCATGCAACTCTAAAAGATAGATATATGGTAGGTGATGAGACTTCACCTCAAGAAGCTTTTGCTCGTGCTGCAACTGCTTTTGCAGATGATGAAGACCACGCACAAAGGTTATATGATTATGTAAGCAAACTGTGGTTTATGTTTGCTACCCCTGTATTATCAAATGGAGGTACTCAAAGAGGACTTCCAATTAGTTGTTTCTTAAACTATGTTGATGATAGTAGAGAAGGAATCACAGACCATTTTGTAGAAAATGCGTTCTTAAGTTCTTTCGGTGGAGGTATTGGCGGTAGCTGGAGTGACGTGAGGTCTATGGGAAGTAAAACTTCTAAAGGCTCAGAATCCACTGGCGTCATACCTTTTGTTAAAGTTGTAGATGCAGAGATGCTTGCATTCTCACAAGGTGTAACTAGACGGGGTAGTTATGCTGGGTATTTACATATTTCCCACCCCGAAATTGAGGAGTTCTTAGATGTTAGGAAACCTACTGGTGGCGATACGAATCGCAAGTGTCTTAACCTTCACCACGGCATCGTTATATCTGATGCTTTCATGGAACTTATTCACTCCGCAACAAAGTATCCCGATTTCGATGATAGTTGGGATTTGGTTGACCCTCACTCTGGAGAGGTCAGAAAAACAGTAAGTGCGAGAGCATTGTGGGTAAAGATACTACAGAATAGAATAGAAACAGGCGAACCATATATAATGTATGAAGATGCAGTACAAAACGCCTTACCTGATTTTCAGAAAAGAAAAGGGTTACAAGTACATCACTCTAATTTATGTAGTGAGATTACTCTTGCTACTGATGAAGAAAGAACAGCAGTATGTTGTCTTTCTAGTGTAAATTTAGAGTATTATGATGAGTGGAAAAACCATCCCTCATTCATCCCCGACTTGATTAGGATGCTAGATAATGTGTTAACATACTTTATTGAAAATGCACCTAGTCAATTAGACAAGGCTAAGTTCAGTGCTTACAGGGAGAGAAGTATTGGACTTGGTGCAATGGGGTTTCATGCGTACTTACAGAAAAATAGTATTCCATTTGAGAGTGCTATGGCAGGTAGTACAAATTTAGAAATGTTTTCGTATATAAAAAGACACGCAGACAATGAAACTAGACAGTTAGCAGCAGAAAGAGGTGCGTGTCCTGATGATGATTCTTGCACAGTAAGAAATGCTCATCTATTAGCGATTGCTCCTAATGCTAGTTCTAGTATTATTTGTGGAAACACAAGTCCAAGTATTGAGCCGTATAGAGCTAATGCTTATACACAAAAAACAAAAACAGGAAGTAACTTAGTAAAAAATAAATTCTTAGATGCAATCATCAAAGAAAAAGTTGCTCCCGAGCTGTATGATGAAACATGGTCTAGTATAGTTGCAAATAAAGGAAGTGTTCAACACTTAACTGTATTAGATGATTGGGAGAAAGATGTATTCAAAACAGCAGTAGAAATTAATCAGTCGTGGTTAGTAGAACACGCTTCGGTTAGACAAGAATTTATTTGTCAGTCTCAAAGTGTGAATCTATTTTTCCCGCCTGATGTAAACAAAGGTGATTTGCATAATGTTCATATGTTAGCATGGGCAAAGAACTTAAAAACATTATATTACCTAAGAAGTGAAGCTATTGGCAGAGCTGATAACGTATCTTCTTTGGCTAAGAGAGAGATAATCTTTGAGCAATCAGATTGTCTAAGTTGCGAGGGATAAATGAGTAAATTATTAACGGAAAGGGATTATTATAAACCTTTTGATTATCCTTGGGCGTTTGAGTTCTATAAGAAACAACAACAAATGCATTGGTTGCCTGAAGAGGTACCACTCCAAGACGATATCAAAGACTATAATCAAAAGTTATCAGAAGGAGAAAGAACACTTATAGATAATATATTTAAGTTCTTTACACAAGCTGATGTAGATGTATGTTGTGGATATGCAAAGCATTATCTACCAACATTCAAACAACCAGAAATAAGAATGATGCTAGTAAGTTATGCTGCTATGGAAGCAGTACACCAAGAAGCATATTCTTTATTATTGGAGACACTAGGAAAGTCAGATGAACAGTACACGGAGTTCTTTGAGATACAAGCTATGGCAGAGAAGCATGAGTACTTAACTGATTTTAATATGTCAAATCCACATGAGATTGCAAAAACAATGGCAGTCTATAGTGGATTTACAGAAGGAGTACAACTATTTAGTAGTTTTGCTATACTTCTAAACTATCCAAGACATAACTTGATGAAAGGTATGGGGCAGATAGTAACATGGTCTATAAGAGATGAGTCACTTCACGTTGAAGGATTATCAAAACTCTTTAGAACTTTTATTGCAGAAAATCCAGATATATGGACAGATAAACTGAAATACGAGATATATTGTGCAGCAGAACGCGTTGTTGAATTAGAAGATAAGTTTATTGATGTTTGTTTCGATAAAGCAGACATACCTGACTTAACAGCAAAAGAAGTAAAAGAATATATCAGATATATTGCAGATAGAAGATTATTAGGATTAGGAATGAAGAACATATTCCATAGTACTACTAATCCACTGCCTTGGATTGATATGCAAGTAAATGCAGTTGAGCATACCAACTTTTTTGAAAACCGTGCTACCGAGTATGCTAAGGCTAGTACACAAGGAAATTGGCAGGATATATTTAAATGAGCAATAACCAAACAATCACTATCGATGGAGTAGAACATGTTGTTAGTGAGTTAACAAAAGAGCAACAGGCTATAGTTATGTCTATAAATGTGGCTGATGTAGAAATAGACAGATGTAAACATCTTATTGCTATATGCCAAACAGCTAGACAGGCTTATATTAATGACTTAGGTAGTCAGGTAAATAGTAGCGATGTCGGTGAAGAAGACTCTTAAATTTTATATACTTACTTCTGCATCTGGAAGATATTTAGATTGGTTTGACCGCAGTGCCAAAACTGATACTAGCTTCAAAGGACTAAAGTGTCACTTTGACCCTAGGTGGTCTAACATATCTTACAAAGATGCAGTAGTAGTTATAAATACTTTAAGTAAAGAATACGAAGAAGTAGTAAGTCAATGGTGTATAGAAAAAGGAATAGAACATTATATAACAGAATCAAACGGTAATCCAGGAAAAGGAAAAAATGAATTACTAAAGATATTTGAAAAGTCTGATAATGACTATATGGTGCAAATAGATGGAGATGATATATTAACCCCTTATGGGGTTAATTTATATAAGAGTCTTGCAAAAGAAAATGCACCTGATAGTATTATTATTTATCATCAATGGGCACAAAATATAGATAAATATGGTCAAAGAATATTTGTTAGAATAATGAATAACCCTGATAGACCTGCTAATTACAAAAAAGATTATGCTCATTTTGACACATATGTACCTATGATGTATAAATACCAACTAGATTATAGAAAGAAAGTACAAAAAATGGGTGGTATAGAGAAAGTATGTCATTTATACGCTACCTATACAGGAGAAATACATGCTCTAAATAGACAATTAAATGAGACTTATTTCTCTCATGTTACTAATCAAATGATGGTAGATAATCATTGTAGACCTGTATGGTATTCTAAAAAAGCAGCTAAGTTAAGATTTGATGAAAGTATGAGAATAGGAGAAGATACAAGATTTTATCTACAACTAAAGCATAAACATTTCCAAAAAGAATTAGAAGTAAGAAGATTAAAAGAGATTCCTTGTACATATGTATATAATAATATGTATGGCGGTATGGTTGCAGATGAGTCCAATGGTATGACGGATATGGATTGGATGAAATTATATATGTCTAATGTAAACAAAGACTTAGAAGAAGGGAGAATAGGTAAACACCCAAATCTACCCGAACTACCAGTTTTTGTAGAAGATAATATAAATGATTATTATGTTACACAAGATTTTGATATAGAAAGACTAGACCCAGAAAGTGAAGAATACAAGAAAATAAAAAAGTGTGATGATACAAGAAAAGAACTAAAAGAGAAGATAAAACAATTACAAAAAGAAACTCAGGTACTAATGAGCAAATTAGTAATGAGTCTAGCGAAACCAGGAACACGGCCACAGTTAGCATATTTTAAAGACCCTTTTACCTCTAATCTTTACTTTGCTGTGCCACAAGACCATAAAATGGAACATTACTTTCAAAAAAGGATAATAGAATGAAAATCTTTATAGGCTACGAATCTAAGTACCCAGAAATGTTTGACGTATGTGCAAAAAGCATAACTCGTTACAATTCTAATCATGAAATCATACCACTCAAAAAATCGGAAATATCCGAATATACTCGTCCATTTCAGAACGAGAGTACGGAATTTGCTTTCACTCGTTTTCTAGTACCACAGCTCTGTGACTTT
>Ga0213860_10000451_pt1 | contig 16408 bp, 15 predicted proteins | sample PICome_3_FD_160118 | JGI IMG/M metagenome (GOLD analysis project Ga0213860, IMG submission 160118) | Coastal seawater microbial communities near Pivers Island, North Carolina, United States - PICO550 | ecosystem: Environmental > Aquatic > Marine > Coastal | place: USA: North Carolina...
GGAAATATGAATGAAAAGAATGAGCATGATGGTCTTCTTTAACAGTTTTATATGCAGCGATTAATGTTTGAGCCATAACTTGGCCACCAAATATTCTTGCCCATCCCACATTCTTGCCTGTCCAGCTGTATATATCTCTGTCAATCTTATTAAGTTCAAATAAACCTAACGTTTTTTCTAGAAGGCTTTTGGTTTTTTTAATTGCTGAATCTTTGCTCATTAAAGTAAAAATTAAATCTATTAATAATTCGCATTGTAATATAAAAACTAGAAGTTTATTGCTTCAAGTTGTAGGATACAGTTTCTATTATTACAAATTATGAAAAATTTAAATGAACTTGCAAGTAAGCCAACAGAGCTTATTGATATTAAAAAAACTTTTGGTTTTGAATCTGATATAAAAATAAAAGGATTCAAAGAAAAAAATGATTGGGTTCCTAGAATAGATAACAATTATGTTTTTGATAAGGCTACAACTCTTGCCGTACTAGCTGGTTTTGCTCACAACAGAAGAGTAATGATTCAAGGCTATCATGGCACAGGAAAATCAACTCATATTGAACAAGTTGCTGCAAGGCTTAATTGGCCATGTGTGAGAATTAATCTAGACAGTCATATCAGTAGAATTGATCTTTTGGGTAAAGACGTAATTAAGCTAGAAAATGATAAGCAAGTTACAACCTTCCAAGAAGGGTTATTACCATGGTCGATAAATAATCCTGTTGCACTAGTTTTTGACGAATATGATGCCGGTAGACCGGATGTTATGTTTGTGATTCAAAGAGTGTTGGAGGTGGAAGGAAAGCTAACTTTATTAGATCAGAATAAAGTTATAGAACCTCATCCATCCTTTAGGCTTTTTGCTACTACAAATACTGTTGGGCTTGGTGATGTATCTGGACTTTATCATGGGACACAACAAATAAATCAAGGCCAAATGGATAGGTGGCATATACTTAGTAGCTTAAATTATCTTGAAGCAAATCATGAACATAAGATAGTTTCCAGCAAAGTTAAAACTTTTAAGTCTAAAAAGAACCTAGAGCTACTTAAAGAGATGATTAAGTTAGCAAATTTAACAAGGAATGGATTTATTAATGCTGATATATCTACGTTAATGTCACCAAGAACAGTTATTTCATGGGCTGAGAACTATGTGATATTTAAAGATTTAGAGCATGCATTTAAACTTTCTTTTTTGAACAAATGTGATGACACTGAAAAGCCTATTATTTCTGAGTATTACCAAAGGTGCTTTAATAAAGAAGTTATTTAATGAAGGTTGATAAAAGAAAGTTTTTATATGCATCTTCAATTTCAACTGCTAAGGCTATTACTCAAAACAAAAATATAAAATCTAAAAATCAATCTTTTAATAGAGCTCCAGAGGATCAATTTATACTTATCGATAACCCGCCAAGAGGCCATAATCAATTGTCATCATGGAGAGGTTCAATAGACTTGCAGATTTTTTGGAATAAATATCATGATCATTCAAAAGTATTAAATACAGATCATGCAATATCAAAATACTTAAATGAGCTTTTCTATGCAAGAGCAGAAATACTTGGCTCTAGTGAATATTTAGGGTCTAAATCTAATATTATTTCTGCTACTGAAAAATATTTTGAATCTATTCATATTAATGATTTTGAGAATGAGCTTCCAATTGTTATTAACAGGTGGCTCAAATCAATATTTGATTTTCCCCTTTCAAAAAAATCTTCACTATTTGTTAACAAATTTAAAAAGGATTTCTTATCCAAAAAAATTGAAAAAGATATTTCTAAAAAATTTATAGACTCTATTGCTGATCAAGAATCTTTTGAAGCTAGTGCGGTTAGTTTTCTTGAATTAATCGGCTTAATAAAAGATAAAAACCATAAAAATGATTCACATGAAGATAGTGATATACCTCAACAAGAAAAGTTTGATCAAATTGATGAAGAGGAATCTGATGATAAAGCAGAGACAGCTGAGCAAATGCAAGACATCAAAGATTTTACATTCGAGTTTGAAGAGCATGAAGAAGAGACCCAGACTATGGAACAATCAATTCAAGAGGAAATCGATCTTGTTGAAGCTTCAAGTAGTTTAAACATAAAAAGTTTGGATCATGGGCAAGAATATGAAATATATACCGATGAGTTTGATGAAATAACTAAAGCACATGAGCTTTCTAACCAGGAGGAGACAATTAGGCTTAGGATTCAATTAGATAACTTGATTAAGCCTCACATTACAACAATTGGTAAATTAGCAAACAGACTTCAAAGGCTGCTTCAAGCCAAGATGAATACAAGCTGGAATTATGATTTAGAGGAAGGTATTTTAGACTCAGCCAGACTTCATAGAGTGATAACAAATCCTGCATCTCATTTAAGCTTTAAGCAAGAAACTGATCATGATTTTAAGGATACTTTAATTACATTATTAATAGACAACTCAGGCTCAATGAGAGGCAGATCTATTAACATAGCTGCTGTTTGCGCTGATATTATTGGAGCCACTTTAGAAAGATGCCAAATTAAAACTGAAATACTTGGATTCACAACAAAAAACTGGAAAGGCGGAGATTCAAAACAAAAATGGTCTCTTAATGGATCTAGAGCCAATCCAGGCAGGCTAAACGATCTCAGGCATATTATTTATAAAAGTGCTGATGAGAACTGGAGAAGATCAAAAAAGTCCCTTGGTATAATGTTGAAAGAAGGTTTGCTTAAAGAAAATATAGATGGTGAGGCCTTATTATGGTCATTTAAAAGATTAATACAGCGTCCTGAAAAAAGAAAAATCTTAATTGTAATCTCTGATGGCGCGCCTGTTGATGACAGTACTTTGTCAGCTAATAATGATTTATACCTTGATAATCATTTAAGAGAAGTTATAGAGCTAATTGAAAATAATGAATCTATAGAGTTGTCTGCAATAGGAATTGGACATGACGTTACAAAATATTATAAAAATGCTATCAGCATTATTAGAGCAGAAGAATTAGGCGAGATATTGCTTGATAAATTAACAAAACTTTTCAATTAGACCCATCTAAGATACAATTATTAATGTTAGCAGTGCTAACATCACGTAAAATTTTGAAGGATATTCTATTTATGAAAATAAAAAAACAAGACGGCCCCCCAAGTGAATTATTATATTTTGATGATGAGCTCGATCTATCACCAAAACAAATTGAAGATGTAGTTGAGATTTTTAATACTCCTCTTACAGGTTCGTATAATTGGGACTATACGGTTGCTGACAATAGAATTAAAAAGCTTTATGAGTTAGGTAAAGAACTTAACTGGAATGGATCTATTGATCTAAATTGGGACTATACGCACCCCGAAGATGAAAAACTTGTTGATCCTGACGAACAATTACCCCATGAGACCTTAAAAGCATATGAGGCTTTAACAGCTAAAGAAAAAATAGAATTTGATAGACATTCTACTGCGGAACTTCTAAGTCAATTTTTACATGGAGAACAAGGTGCTCTTCTTGTAGCATCGCAATTAGCTAGTTGTGCTCCTACCTATAATGCAAAACTTTATGCAGCATCTCAAACTTTCGATGAGGCTAGACATGTAGAAGTTTTTAATAAATATCTTCAAGACAAGATAGGAATACATTATCCAATTAACCCATCTTTAAAATTATTGCTAGATAAAATACTTACAGATGAAAGATGGGACCTAAAGTTCATAGGCATGCAAATAATTATTGAAGGTTTAGCTTTGGCAGCCTTTGGAATGCTTAAATCTATCACTACAGATCCTCTGTTGAAGCAATTACTTCACTATGTCATAAGAGATGAGGCAAGGCATGTTACTTTTGGAATTAATTATTTAGAAGACTTTATTAAAACTCTTAGTCCTGAAGAAGTTCAAGAAAGAGCTGAGTTCGCATATGAAGCTTGTGTAATCTCTAGAGAAAGATTGATAAATACAAAAGCTGAACAAAAATATTTAAAAATGAGCCCTGAAGAAGCAAGAGAGTTTCAAATGAGTACTGCTTCTTTTGCTCTTTTTAGAAATTTCTTATTTTCTAGAGTCATACCAAACCTATCAAGAATTGGTCTATTAACTGAAGAAATTAGACCAAAATTTGAAGCTCTTGGGTTGCTAGAGTATGAGCATGCACCTGATGACTTTGAGTGCGATTGGGCTGAGCTTCAAAAACCACTTGAATCATTTGATGAGATACCCGAAGCGGTATAATATCAACTTGTAAATATATCAGCTTACTAAATAGGAGTTTTTTATGTCTAAGCATCAAGCTATAAATAGATTTGGGGTGAGTTCTAACCCTGCATTCTCACAATTTCAAAAAATTAATACATCTTCAATTGAAGGAAAAATGACCTTAGATGGAGCAGTGAACAAAACTGCAATTCTGTTATCTTTATGTTTTGCAGGCGCTTTTTTTGGCTGGAATCTACCAGGTTTAATTATGCCAGCGGCAATAATTGGTCTTATTCTTGCATTTATCACAATCTTTCGCTCTCCTGCCAAAGCGAAAGTTACTGCTATTCCATATGCGTTTGTAGAGGGATTAATGCTTGGCGGCATTACTGGCGTTGCTGAGTCTATATATCCAGGTATTGCAATAAATGCAGTTGGCCTAACTTTTGCAATTGTCGCTGCTATGCTCTTTTTTTACAAAAGTGGAATAATTAAACCTACTGAAAATTTTAAACTTATGATTTGGTCTGGAATTGTTGGAGTCTTTAGTTTGTACTTAATTAACTTTATTATGATGTTCTTTGGAAACAGCATTGGCTTCATTCATTCGAATGGTACTTTTGGTATTTTATTCTCATTATTTGTTGTTGGATTAGCTTCGATGACACTTGTTCTTGATTTTGATTTTATAGAAGAAGCTGCAGATAAGGGCCTGCCAAGATATATGGAATGGTATAGTGCTTTTAGCCTCATGGTAACTTTGATTTGGCTTTATATGGAAGTATTAAGATTATTAATGAAATTACAAAGCAGAAGATAATGGATGGTCTTTTTTGGCTATTAGTTTTTGTTTTCTCTTTAGTGCTAATTTCATCCATAGGCAGAGTCAAAGCATCAAAAAAACAACTCAATAGAAACAATAGAATAAATTGGTTAAGAAGATCAAGAAAAACCAAAACTATTGAAGAAAACATCATCGAAGGAGAATCATATGAGGTTTCAGAAAATAATGAAAAATAATTTTTTATTTTTATTTTTGATATTTGCAAGTGCTCTTCATTCTAATAATTTAAATAACGAAGATTCTCAAATAATTCAGCCAGGCGCACCTGGAAAGCCTTCAATCATATTAAATCAAGATGAAGCTACAAACATAGCTGATTCATCATATACAAAAGCAGATGTAAATTTTCTTCAGGGAATGATAGTTCATCATGACCAAGCTGTGCTTATGTCAAGATTAGCAGAGGATAGAACAAATAATAAAACTATCGTTGATCTTGCTAAAAGGATTGAATCCTCCCAAATTGATGAGATCAATTTTATGCAAAGCTGGTTAAAAGAAAGGGATGAAAATGCTTCTCATGATCATCTAAATCATCATATGCATATGAAGATGATGGGTATGGCTTCTGAGAAACAATTAAAGGATTTAAAAAACTCTAAGAGTACTAAATTTGATAGATTATTTTTGAGCTTGATGATTGCGCATCATGATGGCGCTCTTAAAATGGTTGAAGATTTAAAAAAATATCCTGGCTCAGCTTACGACCCTATATTAAATGAGTTCGTGTCTGACTTGGTGAATGACCAAGGTGTAGAAATTGAAAGAATGAATATTATAGCTGTTGGCTTATCTGATGATCCAAGAGCTGGGTTAACTGGGGGGCTTTATATTGCTGATGAAGCAATATTAAATCTTGAATTAGTGGCTTCACTTAAAAAGCCTGTAGGCTTTTTTGATCCTGATAATCCAGAAGAAAAAGGCTCAGAGGATCTTTCAGAAGATAATGAAAATAAAACTACTGAACAAATTTCAAGATCATTGAGATCTCCAATGCTAAGTTTTTCCAATACAGATATGGCATTTAAAGATGACCTATTGGTTGCTGGAAGTTATCACGGTTTCAATATGTATCAAATTGATTCAAATGGAGTCCCTAATCTTGTAACTTCTGTGGTTTGTCCAGGTGGCCAAGGAGACGTTTCTATTGTCGAACACTTGCTCATAATGTCAGTTGAAGAAATTAGAAGTCGGATTGATTGTGGTCGTGAGGGTGTTGGAAGAGATGCTAGTCCAGAAAGATTTAGAGGTATAAGAATTTTTGATATTTCAGATGTTAAAAATCCGGTTCAAGTAGGTATTGTACAAACTTGCAGAGGTTCTCACACCCATTCTGTTGTATCTGGTCCTGATGAAAATGGAAAAATAATCGTTTATAACTCTGGAACAGGAAGTGTCAGAGATGAAGAAGAGCTAGAGACTTGTATTGGTAATATTCCAGGTGATAATAGAACAGCTCTTTTTAGGATAGATGTAATCGAAATCCCAATTGATGATCCTTCTCAAGCTAAAATAGTATCAAGCCCTACAGTTTTTGCAGATCAAGAAACAGGCTCTTTAGCTGGTTTATGGCGTGGAGGTGATCATGGAGATGATACTCAAGACACAAATAGAACCGATCAATGCCATGATATAACTGTATTCCCATCCTTAAATATTGCAGCTGGAGCATGTTCAGGTAATGGAATTCTCTTTGATATTACTGATCCTTATAATCCAAAAAGGCTTGATGTTGTTACAGACGTTGGGTTTGCTTACTGGCATTCTGCAACTTTTAATAATGATGGTACTAAAGTTATTTTTACTGATGAATGGGGCGGTGGCGGTCGTGCTAGATGTAGAGCTTGGGACCCTCTAGATTGGGGTGCAGATGCCATTTATGACATAGTAGATAATAAACTTGTTTTTAAAAGTCATTACAAAATGCCTGCTCCACAATTAGAAACTGAAAATTGTGTAGCGCATAATGGCTCAATTATCCCAATTCCAAATAGAGATATCTTTGTGCAAGCTTGGTATCAGGGTGGTATTTCAGTTGTTGATTTTACAGACTCTAATAATCCACAGGAGATAGCTTATTTTGATAGAGGTCCTATATTAGAGGATATATTAATAACTGGGGGCTATTGGTCATCGTATTACTATGATGGATATATTTATGGAACAGAAATTACTAGAGGGTTAGATGTTTTTAAATTAGTTCCTAGTGAATATTTAAATAAAGAAGAAATAGAATTGGCCGCTAAAGCTATACCGATTATTGGCCCTAATGTATTTAACCCTCAGCAGCAAATACCTTTAACCTGGCCAAATAAAAAAGGCTCAACATCTCCATAGGAATTTTTAATGTATCTTGCAATTGATTTTGGGATTACAAATACAGATATCATCGTATCTTCAGATGGTAAAAATAAAGAATTTTTTTCAGTGGAATCTGAAAATATCACAGATAGTTTTTTTTATAAGATCTTTAGTCATTGCGGTATTCAGGTTAATGAAATAAATGAAATTGCAATAACTGGTGGCAAATCAAGCAGTTTCAAGGACACGTTAGATAATGTTCCAATATTTAAAGTAAATGAAATTAATGCAATAGGCTTTGGGGCTAAAGATTTATATGATATTAAAGAAAAAGCATTTGTTGTAATTAGTGCAGGAACTGGAACAGCATGCGTATATGGCAATGACAATGAATTCAATCATTTGGGAGGAATTTCAGTTGGCGGAGGGACATTACAAGGACTATCAAATCTTTTAATACATACTTCTAATCCTGATAAAGTTAATAAATTATCCATAGAAGGAAATAAAAATAATATTGATCTTTTGATAGGAGATGTTGTCAATGAGATCGGATCTCTTTATCCAGAAATAACTGCATCAAATTTTGCCCAGACAAGGTTAAGAGATGATTTTTCTAAATCTGATATAGCCTCATCTTTATCAAACATGGTTGGAGAAGTAATTGGCACAGTTTCATATCTAAATGCCCTGCTTTGTGGTGTGCAAGCAGTATATTTTATTGGCAGAACCTCTTTAAATGAAACTGTGAAAAAAGGAATTGAAGAAAGGTTGAAATTGGCCAACATTAAAGGCTATTTTGCCAAAGATAGGCAACATGGAAATGTGAGAGGTGCTCTAAGAGCATTAATAGAAAAATAGTATTAATTTTCATATCTTATATAATGTAAATAATATACATTAAAAAAATCTAATGATAGTTACTGACAAGTCATCAATAATAACTTTTGCTGTTCCAGTATTTTTTGTATTAATAATTATTGAGTATCTGTACGGAAGAGCAAAAGGTAAAAATACCTACCGACTAAATGATACTTTTACCAGTATTGTTATTGGAATGATTTCAAGATATCCAACAATGCTTAATCTAGGCTTTCAAAGTGCTATTTTTATATATATAAGTACTAGCCTTAATATGAAGTTGATGCCTACAAATAGCGTATTAACATGGGTTATAGCCTTCTTGTTATATGATTTGTCTTACTATTGGATGCATAGAATGCATCATGAAATTAAGATTTTATGGGCTACGCATAGCGTCCATCATCATGGGGAAGATTTTAATTTGGCTACAGCGTTAAGACAAACTAGCACTGGCTGGCTTTGGAAGTGGGTTTTTTATTTACCAATGATCTTGATTGGTGTGCCAGCTGAAGTATTTATCAGTGTTGCGGGAGTAAATCTCGTTTATCAATTTTGGGTTCATACCAAGCATATTGGTCATCTAGGTATACTAGAAAAAATATTTATAACGCCAATGAATCACTCTGTTCATCATGCAAAAAATAAAGAATATATTGATGCTAATTACGGAGGTGTATTTATTATTTGGGATAGAATGTTTGGAACTTATATCGCTGAACTTCCAGATGTGAAGCCAGTTTATGGTACAGTGACTCCTCTAAATAGCTTTAATCCAATTTGGGCAAATTTCCAAATTTTCTCAAACATGTTTAAAGACTCTCTTAAAACAAAAAAATTCAAAGATAAGCTTAAGGTATGGATTGCGCCAACATACTGGAAACCAGAAGATTTAAGAGAAGAAAAACCTCAACACTATGACAAAAATAATATTCAGGAAAAATTTAATCCTGTGATTACAACTGATATGAAAATATTTAGTTTTTTTCAAATGTTATCAATTATATTTGTCTCTGGAAGCGTTCTACTCTTCTCGCAAAGTCTGGCTTATTTTGATATTGCTATATTTGGGGTTTTAATGGTTTTATTTAGCACTTTGAACTCACGTTTACTTGAAAACAAAAACCATTCTTACGCACTGTTACTATTTTTTAGCATTATGGTATTAATCGGAGTTAGCTTATTCAATTTAATGAACATAAGTTTAATGCCTGTACAAATACTTATGCTGCATATGATTGTTAATATTGGAATTATTTTGATAATTCAGTTGGCTGGACTAATTAAACTAGACCCAATCAGGGCAAGGTAAATCATTATTTACTAAGAAGTTTCTGTTGTAAAGTTTACTTAAATATCTAGATCCTGAATCACATAAAATAGTAACTATGGTATGTCCTGGTCCCAGCACTTTTGCTAGTTCAACTGCCCCTGCAACATTAATACCAGCGCTTCCACCTAAATATAACCCCTCTGTTTCAACCATCTTAAACATTGCTTCCAATGCATCTGTATCTGGAACTCTAAATGGAAAATCAACTTCAAGACCTTCAAGATTTTTTGTGATTCTGCCTTGACCAATACCCTCAGTAACAGATGATCCTTCTGATTCAAGTTTGCCCTCTGTAAAAAAAGAATACAGTGCTGCACCATATGGATCAACTAAGCCAATTTTAATATTTTTATTTTGTTCTTTTAAATATTGAGCAACACCTGTCAAAGTTCCGCCTGTTCCACAAGAGCATATAAAACCATCTATTTGGCCATCTAACTGGTTAAATATTTCAGGACCTGTGTCTTTATAATGACCTATCTTGTTTGCTTCATTATCAAATTGATTAGCCCAAAGCACACCGTTAGAGTTTTCATAATTCTCAGCAACTCTTTTTGAATACTTAACATAATTATTTGGATCTTTATAAGGCACAGCTGGCACTTCTATAAGCTCGGCTCCGCATGCCCTAATGGTTGCTTTCTTTTCCTCAGTTTGGGTTTCGGGAATTACAATAACTGTTTTCATTCCAAAAGAATTGCCCACTAATGCTAAGCCAATTCCAGTATTGCCAGCTGTCCCTTCAACAATTGTACCGCCTGGTTTAATTACACCCTTCTCAAGAGCATCTTCAATAATATATTTTGCTGCCCTGTCTTTGACACTACCGCCTGGATTCATAAATTCAGCCTTTCCAAGAATCTTACATCCAGTTAATTCTGAAAAATATTTTAATTCTATCAAGGGTGTATTGCCTATATATTCAATCATGTTTACAAACCCGAATCTCCAGGATCCCAACTTTTATAAGAAATATTTAATTTATTTACCTCTTTGGCCGGAATGCCTGCAACTGTAGTTTCTTTTTTAACATCTTTTAAAACAAGACTTCCTGCTGCAACTATCGCCTTCTCATCTATTGTGATGTCACCAAGGATTGTACTTGATGCAAATATAGTGGCACCTTTTTTTATATTTGGATGCCTTTTACCAGTTTCATAACCTCTTCCACCCAAAGTTACTCCTTGAAAAATTGATACTTGAGATTCAATAACTGAAGTTTCTCCAATTACAACACCGGTTCCATGATCAATCATCACGCCTCCAGCAATATCTGCCGCAGGGTGAATATCAATACCAAAAACTTCAGATGATCTATTTTGAAAAAATAGTGCCATAGTATGCCTTTCGTTTTTCCACAGGCAATTTGCTGCTCTATATGTTGCTAAACCCAAAAAACCCTTGTAAAACAAAAGAGGTGTTGAATAATACTTGCAAGCTGGGTCATTATCTTTAAAAAAGATTAAATCATCTTCTAACTTTTGCTTTATATCCCTGCAGTCATTAAAAACTTCATTAATAAAATTTTTAATATCTAAAGCTGATAATGCATCACTATGAAGTTTCGATGCAATTATTGATGCTAATGAAGTTGTAATAGATTCTTGATTTAAGACAAGATTAGTAAGGAATGAGCTCAGGCTAGGTTCTGCCTTAATACGCAACTCAACTTCTTTTTTTATGGTATCCCAAAGATTATCCTTCATGACACAGAATTATAATGTCTATAAAAAAAAGTAGATAGATTATGATTAAATAAAAAATTAATATAAAATTTCAAAAAATTATTTTAAACCATATGAAAAAAGAATATGTATTAACTTTCTCTTGTCCGGATCAGAAAGGCATTCAAGCAAAAACCTCCAATTTTCTTTTTTCTAATAAAGCTTTTCTTACTGATGTACAGTCTTATTCAGACAAAGAAACTCGAAGTTTCTTTTCAAGAATTGTATTCTCATTTGATGATTTAGATGTCATTTCTTCGAGTTTTATGAATGACTTTGATGTGCTAGCAAAAGAGCTGTCTATGATCTGGAATATTGATGATTTAAACAAAAAAGTTAAAACACTTATAGCAGTTTCAAAAGATGGTCATTGTTTAAATGATTTGCTTTATAGAACAAAATTTAAAGATATGCCAATAGAAATTGTTGGTGTAGTTTCTAATCATGAGACTTTTAGAGAAATTGTAGAATTTAATGGGTATAAATTTCATTATCTACCAATTCAAAATCAGGATAAGGTTAGTCAAGAAAAAGAGTTTAATAATATAGCTATACAGGCAAATGCAGAGTTAATTGTGCTTGCTAGATATATGCAGATTCTGTCTGGAGATTTTGTATCTAAATGGTCTAATAGATGCATTAACATACACCATAGTTTTTTGCCAAGCTTTAAAGGCTCGAAGCCATATCATCAGGCTTATGAAAAAGGTGTGAAAATAATTGGAGCTACTGCTCATTATGTAACAAAAGATCTAGATGAAGGACCAATAATTGAACAAAGTGTTGAAAGGGTTAATCATAGAGATACTATCGAAGAAATCATCAGAAAAGGTAATACAATTGAATCCAACGTTCTATCAAAAGCAGTTAGATGGCATGCTGAGAAAAAAATATTACTTAATACCACTAAAACAATAGTATTCTCCTAGCTAAATTTTATAAAACAATCCTTAAGGGTTAGAATAAATAATGGTTAGGCATATTTATCTTTGTTTTTTATCAATATTTTTTGTTTCATTTGTAGCTACAAGTGAGACTGACTGTACAGCTAAAAAAACCCAAATAATGAAGCCTTTATATCCATCGGTGAAGATAAGTGGGTATGTTGTTATTCAATATGATGTAAATGAAAGTGGCAAAGTACTTAATCCCAGATCAATTGAATCTAAGTGCCTGTTAAAAGATAGAAAAAATGGTGGCAAAAGTTTTCAGGATTGTGGTGTATTCATATATGAATCAATTGCAGCTTCAAGGTATATAGAATATGAAAAACCTTTAAGTAGTAATGGTGAAAGTTGCAGATTATTGGAACAAAATTACAAATATACTTTTGTTAAAAATGATGAGGATAAAAAATATTTTAAGAATTAGTAAATTTATAACTTAATATAAATTTTGAATTTTTTGCCAATCACCTAAAATTGCAATAGTTCTTCCCTCATCTTGAATGTTTAAAAACATAGTACTTCCATCGGGTGAAAAACAAACACCTGCGATTTCAGAAGATGAATCCTCAACCTGTCCAATCACATAGATTTTTCCATATTTATTAATACCAAGGAGTTTGCATCCTCTACTGCCATTATCTTCGCATATTATTAAATCTCCCCATGGAGCAATAACTATGTTATCTCCACCCCAATATTCATCTTTATTCTTAGATTCATAAAAAAGTTCTAGTACTCCGGGTTGTTCAATTTCTTTGGTTGTACCCTCATATTTGCTGGGGTAGTACCTAAATATCTGCCCATGTTCCTCAAAACCACCGTCCTTGCAAGTAAAAAATACTGATTCTTTGTCAGTGATTATTCCTTCACTCCCATTAAAAGGAGAGGCTCCTTGAATGGAGCCCTGATACTTAGTTGTGGTTTTTTTTGCATGAAAATCTTCAATATCAACCCATTCAACTTCGAATCTTGAGCCAGTTTTTATATTATTTTTAGGGTTTCTTGGATCAATTTGAGATTTAATTTTAAGAGCTTGAAGCTTGCCTGGTTTAGTTAGATCTTCTGGATCGCTAGGTAAAAATCTATAAAAAAGTCCTGAAGAATCATCTTCCGTTTGATATACGATTCCAGTTGGTTCATATATTGAAACAGCTTCTCTATTAAATCTGCCCATATAATCCAATCTTCTTACAGAATTAGGTCTCTTATTTGCATAAACTTCAAATGCATAACCATGATCATCCATCCTGGTTTCCTCACAAGATATCCACGAGCCCCAGCTAGTTCTACCTCCAGCACAATTATTAATTGTGCCAGCAAGACTTCTATAATGATCAATTCGTTTTAATGATTTTGGATCTAAAATAAGATTTGTGGTCCCTCCTGTATATGGAACTCCTGCAAAATTTGTATCGTATGATATAGATTTTGGTAAATTGCTGTCATAGGAACTTGGCAACCTTCTGCTGCCAATTTCATGATTTTTTATTAATGTTATGGTTCCATCATTATTTTGGAAACATGCCATGCCGTCTGGTCTAGGTGGTGTTTGTAATCCATCTGACATCATCTCACCATTTCTTGCAACTATTTTATACTCTAAAAAATCCGGTAAATTAAACAACTTGTTTGGATCTTTTTTAAGGCTTATTAGTGATTTATTTTTTTCTGCTGCTTTTAAGGGCATTAATGATAGCGCCATTAAAGCAATACCGGTTTTTGAAGAATTTTTTATAAAATTTCGTCTATCCATATTTTTAAATTTAGTTAACTAGTAGATACTAATATTGAAAATTTGTAATTGTTTCGTATGCAATTTTTTGAATAAAAATTCTATCTTGATCTGAAACTTTTCCATAATAATTATAGCCAATTCCAACCGGCGAGTCATCATATAAGACCCCATATACGATACAAGCTGCAAGATAAGTCCCAAGCAAACTAGGATGAGTTCCATCAGGATTATGAAGTTGAATATTTGGATTTTCTTTATATGCATTCTCAAAACCAATGCCTACAGGAATCACTTTTATATTGTTTTCTTTGCCTGCATTAATATACAAACTACTTATCTTGTTAATCATGTTAGCCTTATATCTTTTATCGGGTTTTACATACGCATGAGTCATATATAAGGCTAATTTTGTCCCATATTCTTTTGCAATTTCATTCACTTCTTTAACTGTATCCTTGAATATAGTCCTTGAGTTTTTTGATAATGGTTCTGCACTTCCTCCCTGAAGAATTAATAAATCAAAAGATTCATTTACACCTATATTTGTTGATTCAAGAAGATGTTTAAAATTATGATGCCAAGATCTAGCTCCGCCTATTGTCGATGATTTGTATATAAATTTTTCTTCGTAAGAGGGAAATCTTTCGATTGCCATTCTTTTAACATGGTTGTGAAGACTGTTATTATAATAAAGATAACTATTGCCAACAAATAAAATATTCTTATTAGATAGATTAGTATCATTGTTAGCAGCTAAACCAAATGAAATAAAAAAAATGAAAAAATACTTTTTCATTTGCTTAGCCTCCAAAAATTAAAGGTGAAACATAATAAGAAAATATAGTTACCACCAAAATACCAAGTATGTTTAAGAAAATACCTGCTCTCATCATAGTTGCAATGGTAAATTTATTTGAACCGTAAACAATTGCATTAGGTGGTGTTGCAACTGGTAACATAAAGGCACAACTTGCAGCCAGACAGACTGGAATAGTTAAAGATACTGGTAGAACACCAATTGCAACCGCTATACCACCAAAAACTGGTAAAAATGTAGCTGTAGTTGTTACATTTGAAGTTATCTCAGTTAGAAAAATTATTAGCGTTGCAACTGCTAATATCAGAATTAAATCGGGTACATTTTGAAGTGCTAAAAGGCTATTACCAATCCACAAACCAAGCCCAGTTGAACTAATTTGTGCAGCTAAAGATAAACCTCCTCCAAATAAGAGCAACAATCCCCAAGGTAAATCTTTTGATTTCTCCCATTTTAAAATATCTCCATCTTTAGATGAGGGGATCATAAATAATAAAATTGCTGCAATGATTGCTATTCCAGCATCTGTAAGACCAGAAAGGATTTCTATATTTACTAGAAAACTACGTGTCATCCAAGCTAACACTGCTAATGCAAAAATAACTAAAACCTTCTTTTCATCTTTTGAAACTGGGCCAAGTTCATTTAAAGATGATCGCAAATGATTTCTAGTTTCATATGAAGCAACAAAGTGAACAGGAAAAACAAATTTGGTCAGAATAATCCAAGTTCCAATAAGCATAATTGCTGATAAGGGAACCCCCATTGTCATCCAATCAAGCATTGATATTTCAATACCATAAGTCTCCTCCATAAAACCTCTAAAAACTATGTTTGGTGCAGTTCCAACAAGAGTTGACATTCCTCCAAGTGTTGCAGCATATGCAATACCTAAAAGCAACGCAGTATCAAAATATCTTTGTTTTTCCTCAGATAGATTTGGAATTGTTTCACTTACAACCGAACAAACAGCAAGACCTATAGGTAATAACATTAAAGTTGTTGAAGTATTCATTACAAACATACTAATAAGTGCTGCCACAAGCATAAAACCACCTATTAAAGATGAAGCACTCCTACCAACTGAAAGAATCATAGTTAAAGCCATTCTTTTGTGTAAGCCAGTAGCTTCAATGGCTAACGCTAATATAAACCCTCCAAGAAATAAAAATATATTAGGATTTGAATAAGGCACCGCCGCTTCTTTAAATCCAGTTACATCAAATAGCGGAAATAAGGCTAATGGCAGTAAAGCAGTAACAGCAACAGGTATTGCTTCAGTAGCCCACCATATAGCCATTAAAGTAGCAATTGCAGCAACAATCCAGCCTGTATTAGATAAGTCAGATGGAGTTGGTAAAGCAAGAATGCTTATAAAGAAGAATATTCCAATCCAAAAACCTTTTTTCTTATATGCTGACATTTATAACCTATATTTAATATGATTTTGTCAGTGAGAGTAAATCTTTTCAAGTAAAAGAAATAATATTAATGCAAAAAAAATTGGTGGAGCTACGCGGGATCGAACCGCGGACCCCCTGCTTGCAAAGCAGGTGCTCTCCCAGCTGAGCTATAGCCCCAATTTAGAATTGGTAATTGTAATTGATTTTTTTTAAATTTCTATATTTATTTAATATAAAAAAGGAGATGTTTCCACCTTCTTTA
>Ga0213860_10000453_pt1 | contig 16391 bp, 28 predicted proteins | sample PICome_3_FD_160118 | JGI IMG/M metagenome (GOLD analysis project Ga0213860, IMG submission 160118) | Coastal seawater microbial communities near Pivers Island, North Carolina, United States - PICO550 | ecosystem: Environmental > Aquatic > Marine > Coastal | place: USA: North Carolina...
TGTGTTTGCATCTATGGTTTTGTTCCGTCAACAGTTACAACCTTTTTGCCCTGTCGAAACCATGGCACCCCCATGAGTGGAGGTGAGGGGAATCGAACCCCTGTCCAGTACACCAGACTTTGCAACCTCTTGAACACTGTATATATTACCACAGTGATCAGTGATTGTCAAGCATAGTATGCTTTGTAATAAGCAACGATGCCATCTGCTCTCACATTACCTTGAGATACCCAGTCGTGGGCGCATTCGGAAATGCTTTGCATACTATACACAGGTTCTCCATTAGTGTCAAGTTCGCCACCAAATTTTTTCAGGAGAATCGCATACACATTTTGTCGCAACTCCATTCGGTGATCTTCGTATCGCCAATCTTCAGTGCTCATGAAAGCTCAAGTTGTTTTACATACTCATAGGCATAGGTTTCCCTTGCGCCTTTGATACCCCATCCTAACCAATAATATGCAGGAGTCATGTATTGGTGGACGGTTTTCCCTCTGCCCTCAAACTCTGGCAAATAGCGTTGGAAGACGTTCTCGTTAATCATGTAACGAGTCTGACCTTCCAGACTGCTGGGATCACAATTATATTTCTCACAGAATTTACCCAGATTATTGTAACGACCTATTGAGGTCCACTGAATAAGACCATAACCCCCACTATGACAAGACTCGTAAGGAACTCGAGCCCCTCCCTCGCATATGTTGGAAATAAACTTGCTTTCTTGTTTAATGTTACCCATGATCGTTGCAATAGCATTACGATCAGTGATTCGGGTGTGTTCTTGGAGTTGTGCGAGGACATATTGTTCTGCTGGAGTACCGTTTGGCAATTTCCAGGTCTTTTCGTAAGGTTCTACTGCGATAGGAGTAGGAATAGCGGGCAATGGTTTTGGAGCCATGAGGAACGATGCACCAACCATTGCAACGGCACCCATGCCCATTGCTGCCACCGAGATCATTTTAATCATGCAACGACCGTCATCATATCAGATTATTTATCGGGCGTCAACCCCCAGCTCATATAAATAAATTTGTGGTCAAGCTTATAGTTCAATGAAAAAAGCAATTCTTGCTTTTGGAATGTTACTGATGACAACATCTGCAGCAAATGCGGGTGGTCTTGTTACTAAACATGCATCCAGTGTACAACTCACCGTAGATGCTGCTCGTTCAACTGCTACGAGAGTCGGTTCTTCGTTCAGTATTTCAGGTTCAAATATTGATACTACGGACGGGTCAACTGCAGGTACTGTTTCTGCTGGTACTATCACCTCTGGTGTATACAGTCCTGGCACAATCGCTGCCACTCAAGACACCGCAGGTGCAGCATTTTCCTTCAGTCAGTCTTACACACAGGCTGATGCACTGCCAACCAGTGCTCCTACTGTAGGAGATGTTCCTAACTTCGGTTCGGTTACTTCTTACACAGCTGGAACTGCTGGTTCACTAGCAGGTACTGTAACCAGTGCAGGTGTTATTACAGTAACGGCTGGAGGAGCTGGTACAAGTGCTGTAGGACAATACGTAAGTGAAGTCACGGTAATCGACTGATGAATAGAATACAAGAAGCAATCGGTCTGGGGTTGGTTCTTGGTGCTTTACATGGGGCTGCCGCAGGTGCAGTCCCAGTGGTCCCGAACTTTACCCAGGGCTCAATGACGAGCCACACAGAGACTACACAAACTATTACAGAAACCATCAATTCGATGGATTATAATACAGGATATCAATATTCTGCTACTGGATCTGGTGTAAGTGCCAGTGGAAATCTTTCGCCTGGCACAGGTGCAAGTTCAGTAACTATAGATGGAGTGACATCAACATGGACAGGAGTGAATTCAAAACCAACATTCACACAGACAACGCCAGGGGCAGCGTTTCAGTTCACAGAAACTTACTCTGGACCTGGTTTAAGCAACCATACAATTATCCAGAGAACAACAGAGGTTACAAGCGTAACAGATACCACAAGTATCTTCTCGCAGTAATTGCTACGTTAGTAGCAGCACCTGTAAATGCTGAAACGGTTGGTGGTGTGAGTGCAACAGCATCTCCAATCGCTAATAGCTCTGGCTCGGTGACTAATCAAGCCGTGCAGGTTTTACAAGGTCCTTACATTACCAACACTTATGGTGGTGGTATTCAATGCCAAGGACCCACTAGAAACTTTACTCCCTATGTAACAGGAACTGCATCAGCTTCCAAACCATACGAACCATACTACTGGGATCCAGTGTATGATGTAACCGATCTAGAGGGTGCCTTCGATGAGAACGACAACCCTATTGGGGACGGTCGTTTAGACAACCCAGGAGATATTGTCTTCCAAAAGAAAACAAGAACTGGACAGAAAGATAACTACAGTCTAGGTATTGGTTTCTCTATGACATGGAGCACACCTACCGATAAGAGTCTACAAGACCTTTGTAAGCGGGCAGCGACAACTCAAATTGAATTGCAACAACAACTGACTGCCAATAAAAGGCTCGACTTTGAGATCGCTCGTCTCAAAAATTGTGGCGAGTTAATGCAGAAGGGAATTATGTTTAAACCTGGGACACAGTATGCCAAGGTGTGTGCTGATGTAATGGTATTAAATAAAAATGCTATTGCACCACACAAACATTCTATTTCTTCACCTTCGGACCAACCCGAAGAGCACGAATCGCAGCATTCCTCTGACGCTGCTCAACTCGGCGGTCCCGTAAGGATTGGGGTTTCAATGTCTTACCCCTAATAGAAGCAACCTTCTTCAGAACTTTCTTCACTGTAGGTTTGATTACCTTGAGGAGAATATCTGCAAAAGGTTTAGCAATCAAAGCAGACGTGGTAGCAACCACAGCAATACCTCCAGTGGTGATTACGGTCTGCGCTGGGGGTATTCCATTTATGACCTGATCAACGATTGTAACGTCCTCTACGATACGTAGACATTGACCAGCAGGAGACAACTCATACCCTGTAATAATTTTTCTACCACTGTCAAAGATAAACCCTAATGGTTCCTTTGATAGTTGTTCATCAGTAGGACACTCTGGTATTGGAGTAGCAATTGCAGGTGGATTTACTTGTGGTTCAGGTGCATCAAGTGTATTGTCTGGCATCTGTCCTTTGAACTCTGGTATAGGACGCTCACCAGACATCTTTAGTTTAGATCTGTTGTAGTCCATCGGATTAAATGATGGCACACCTGCATCACAGAATACCTTGACACCTTTAGGATCGTCTTCATTGATCTTAAAGTTGTCATCTTCGTTTGCCTCATGAGCCTCCACACATCCAGGCATGTCCACGATGGGCACACCGATCTGTGTGGTCACAGGGTAGATAGGAGGGACGACAGGAGTCCTGGGTTCTGGGGCGACCCATATATCAATAGGTCCGACGCCCAGATCCCTGACTCTGATTTCAGGTATGTCCATTCAATTACATTCCAGGTAGTACACCACCAGTTGCTTTGGGTAGTTCAGGTGGTTCTGGCATAGCAGCATCTAAAATATCAGGCACTGCTTCAGAGATAGCACCGATAGCACCACTTGCTAATACATCTGTAAGTTCTTCGATGAGTGCATCTTTCTGAAGATACACGTAAGTCCCACCACCCACGATGCCTACGACACCAGCGAATGATAGGACTGCCAATACATTAATCACCTTTTGCATCTTTCTTTTCCTCACTTTTTTTATCTTTATCTTCGTCTTTCTTTTTAGACGCTTGGACACCGAACGTAGCTAAAGTCGTTGTGAAGACACTGGCTATGAATGTCGGATCGATTTGTCGTTGTGGAATGCCAGGAACAGTTACATAATTAAGTGTAAGAATTGCTGCCGACCACCCAAGAATAATAACACGCACCAATGCGGACAAACCTTCGTCTGCCCATTCAAACTTTTCCTTCTTCGCTGGCGATTCCTTTACAGGAGTTTCTGCCATGTCTGGAATAGTTGAGGCACTTTTATTTAGTCTACAAGGTAACCATTTTCTTTTAGCCATTGTTCTGTGAGTGGAGTTGGGTCATAGATCTCCCACATCTTTCCAGTTGCACATGCTTCCAACGCTTGAGCAGTCATGCCTTCAGTGCGTCCTGCCCATCCTGCTTCTGCTTCCCAAGGGACTGCATTTTTAGGATAGGTACGCTCTGCCATAGTGCGCCAGATCCTAGGAACAGACTCTTCAGGTTTAATAATAGCAATCAAACTATTCTTAATGCTACCTGCCATGCAGTCTTGAGCAGCGTGCCACCCCTCATGTCTAGTGACACTCATGAGTGTGCTTTGACGATGCATGAAAGCATCATTCAAGAAGAAGTTATTACCTACTGTATGATAAACACCACGATGTCCTGGTGGGAAATACTTTTGATCTGCTAGAAAAACGCCAACTCCGATCTTGTCAAATGCTGTAACGATGTCATTAAACTCACTATGCACAGCACTGTAATCAGAATCGGGATACCGATTAATAAGATCTTGTATACTTGTGATTCGTTTAACATTGTCCGTGCATTCTCGTAGTAACATGCACCCCATGGAATCCATGGTGTTATATCCTTTAGTCGGTTCTGCGATTGCAGGCATACTAAATGTTGCTGCTGCAAGTGCAATCAATAATTTTTTCATTCTGTATCCTCGTTATACCAAAAATCATCCCAGTCCTCTTCATCTGCTTCGTAGATGGGACAGGGTTCTTCCATGAGAACATCGTTTTTCATACGCCGTGCTCTCTCCATGAGACGTTTCAAGTCTTCAGTGTCTATACTCATTGATTATGTCTAGAACCTGATTAATTGCATGGTGATAACCATCGTGCCATTGACCTGGCTTGTCTTGGTGATCTCCATTATATAGTGATGTCTTCAACTTATATAGTCTAGACTCGATATCGTTTTTTTGCAATTGACTACGAGGCATATAGTACAGTGCGATTGGACTATTTATTTTCTATCGTTGAATAGTCCGATGAAATATTCAGCATCCACCACAATTAGTGGTTTCTTTCTGTTCTTTTTCATCACAACGATAGGTTCATACTCACCAGCATTTTCACATGCTTGTTCGTATGCATCCCAGACGTTAAGACGTTCAACGTTCTTACATTCTATCGAGTGAGGGAACTTTTGTCTAGCTGCTCGTGCCATAATGAGATCTTCCCCACCTGCACCCATAGATCGAGACTCAATGTCCTCTGGATGGACATCAAGCATCTCGATCAACATCTGACGAACCCACTTTTGTAAGTTTCTGCCCTTCGCTTTTGCACTACTAGTCTTCATAACCACGGATCTGGTATTTGAACTTCATTGCTTGGAGAAACCATGCGTCCGTCAGACACTTGGGTCCGTTGAGCAGGACTTCCACCTGCTTCTGTGGGAGTTTCGGATCTGCTAGTGCTCTCCTCCTCCACTCTGGAAGTTCTTTTGCCATGTAACCACCTATAGATAAAGTTCATTCTGGTTGATTCTCCCAATATCCAGGGATGTTTTCACCACGCAAAAACTTACCCCAGTTTACTGTTGCAAAATCAATACTATTATCCCAACAAAACTTCTGCATCACCTGCATAAGTTGACGCTCATCCATTCGAGTCCACCAATAAATTTGGTTTTGTTCAATAGGATTTGCTTTGTTCATTGTCTCCAGATATCTCTGGATTGCCTTTGGTTGATGAGGACTTGCCCGCATCGGTTTAGGCAAAGGTGTGTTCTTATTCATAAGTCTATCAGGGTACTATCATCATTGTAAACAAACCTATTTGACACTGGGTAGAGGTCAAATGCAATAGTAATTCTAGGAAAGTCTTCCTGATGAATGGAAGTATAATGTGGGATATAATTTGGGAAGAGAGTTAACTTCCCTGGCACATTTTCTGCGTGATATACCTGTCCGATATCATCCATTGGATTGACATATACTGTACAAGTATTACCAGCAGTGACAGTGAAGTGTCCCCCAAGGTATGTATAGGGGTGGGAACAGTGCCAATGTTTCTTAATCTGTTCTCCTTTCCTCAATACATTTGCCCAGCACCTGATTTGAAGCTTGGGGGATTTCTTCATGAAACCAAACAAACTTTGAAAGTATTGTTTGTGAAACTTTTTGATCTCCCGATGCAACTGATCGGTAACAGGAAACCCCCAGGACAGCACATTAAAGTGACTGAACCTAGAGGTTAGACTTTCAGGACCAAGACCAGTGTTCCCATCATTCTCGCCAGGAAACTTTTCTTTGATCTCTACTTCTTTTTTGAGTACGATATCAGCAAGAGAATCTAAATCCAGATTAATCTGTTTCTCTCCAATCGTAAAGTCCCAGGTTGGTGCAAAAGGAGTTTGGGGTTCGCCCTCACTTGCAAATCGTGTAGCACTCCATTCATTTGTCATAGTTTAAATCCAGAGAATGATTTCTCACTAACGTCTTGTTTGATACCACCAATGAGATAAGACTCAACCTCTGTCTCCTGGGGTGCCACCTGCATGGACTTGGAGTTGAGCCAGTGCTCTGTCCAGGGAAGAGGATTGTTAGAGATAGGTTGATTGAACACAGGTTTCATATTGATAGCTTTCATGCGACGATTCGCAATCCATTCAACATAGTTCTGTAGAAGTTTGGAGTTGAGACCAATCATGCTACCATCTTTGAACAGATAGTCAGACCAGTTCTTCTCTTCTTCCACACACTCACGGAACATCTGGACGACGTTCTGCTCTTCCTCTTCAATGATCTTCAGCATGTCAGGGTCATCACCCTTCTGCCAATTTGTGATCATATTTTTAGTGATAGTCATGTGCTGTGACTCATCACGAGCAATCAGACCGATGATCTTTGCATTGCCTTCCATGACTTTGAGTTCACCGAAAGCAAAGGAGCAAGCGAAAGAAACATAGAAACGAATACCCTCAAGGATGTACACGTTCATGACTGCACGATAGAGTCTACGCTTCAGGTCACGCAGTGTCCATTCAGCACTAGGAGAATCTTTCCAGTCTTCCTTCCACCAGTTACCAGTGCCATACTCCTGTGCAGCATTGATGAAGTCATCGTATGCCCTGGTGACACTAGCAGCACGTTCAATGATCTTCTCATCGTCGATGATGGTATCAAGAACTTCGGTAGGATCTGGGTACACATTCTTAATGATGTATGTGTACGAGCGACTGTGGATCATCTCCATAGTCTGCCAGATATTCATGGCAGCCTCAAGCTCGGGTAGAGAACAGTAAGGTGCAAAAGCCATCCCAGGACCACGCCCTTGTACAGAATCCAGGAGGATCTGGTACTTAAGATTCGAGGTAAAGATGTGCTTCTGTTCTGGACGGAGCGTCTGGTAGTCAGCACGGTCCTTCTGGAGCGACACCTCTTCAGGTCTCCAGAAGTATCCCAGTTGTTGTTGAGTAAGTTTCTCAAAGACAGGATACTTGTATTGATCATAACGTTGCACTCCCAGAGGGGCACCGAAGAACATAGGTTGCTTCAATGCGTTCACAGTGTTGGTATTGAAGACAGTCATGCCTTCCACAGGTTTCTTTGGCATATCGTCGTTGACTCTAAATTTTGCAACTGTCACAATCTTCTTCCTCGGTTTCTAGAATTTGAGATAATAGGTCTTCGATGCTTTGCTTTTGTTCTTCTTCTTTGTCTTCGTCTTCTTTTACATCATAGGTGTTTTGATAGTATGAAGTTTTCCAACCGTACTTGTATGTAGTCAGGAAATCCTGTGCCATGACCGATACAGGGATCTCATTGTTGGGGTAATTCAGTGGATTGTAGCTCCAGTTACCAGAAATTGCCTGGTCAAAGAACTTCTGCATCACAGCAACAATATTAATATACCCAGTGTTGTTAGGCATATCCCACAGAAGAGTATAGTTGTTTTTAAGAGTCTGGTACTGTGGAACAATCTGTTTGAGTGGTCCCTTCTTGCTCTTCTTAACGGACAGATACCCTCTAGGTGGTTCGATTCCATTTGTTGCGTTTGACACAACGGAACTGCTCTCTGATGGCATTTGAGCAGACAGTGTTGAATGTCGTAATCCGTGCTGTCTGATCTGCTCCCGTAGAGTTCCCCAATCAAGCGAAAGGTCATGTGGTACTAACTCGTCAACGTCCTTCTTGTATGTATCGATGGGAAGAATGCCATGAGAATACTTGGTACGATCAAAGTATCCACATGCACCTTTCTCTCTAGCAATCTGATTGGATGACTTAAGCAGGTAGTATTGGAATGCTTCTGTCAGATCATGAACTGCTTTCACTGCTTCAGGAGAATCATAGGAGTGACCCTGCTTCGCCAGGAAGTGTGCTAGACCGATGTATCCGACACCCAGTGACCTACGGTTGAGTGTAGACTCTCTCGCTGCTTTAACGGGGTACTCCTGGTAGTCGATGAGCTCTTCCAAACCTCGCACCGCAAGGTCACATAGATTCTCCATCTCCTCAAGATTTTTGAGCTTACCCACGTTAATGGCAGAAAGAATACACAGTGCAATTTCACCCTCCCCGTCGATATGTTGAATAGGATCTGTAGGCAGGGTGATCTCCTGACACAGGTTAGACATGTTCACCTTGTCCAGGAAGGAACTGTGACTGTTGCAGTGGTCAATGTTCATGAGGTAAACACGACCAGTCTCTGCTCGCTCCTTCAGGAGATCAAGAATAAGTTCTTGAGCACCGATAGTTTTGCGTGGAACAGATCCATCAGATTCATAACTTGTATAGAGATCATCAAAACCAGGAGTACCAAAAGCATCATAAAGACCTGGTACATCGTGAGGTGAGAAGAGACTGATCTCTCCGTCTTGGATGAAACGTTCATAGAACAGTTTACTAATCTGGATACTGTAGTCTAGTTTACGAACACGGTTGTCCTGCGTTCCTTTATTATTTTTTAGGACAATGATGTCTTCGATTTCTTGGTGCCAGATTGGGAAGTGGACAGTCGCGCTTCCACCGCGAATGCCATTTTGAGTGCAGCATCTGACAGTGCTCTCAAACTTTTTGAGGAACGGAATAACACCTGTGTGCGCGACTTCTCCACCTCGGATCTTACTGTTGACGCCACGGATTCTGCCTGCGTTGATACCGATGCCCGCCCTTTGTGCAACATATCTGCCGATAGCCATATCAGAACTAAAGATGCTATCGAGGGTGTCATCAGAATCAACAAGAACACAGCTAGCAAATTGTCGAAGTGGAGTTCGCACTCCTGCCATGATAGGTGTGGGAATGTTGATTCGGTGCTTGCTGATTGCGTCGTAGTATCTTCGGACATATTCGAGTCTCGTGGCGAGTGGATATTCAGCGAAGAGAGTCAGTGCAATCAACATGTACATGTACTGTGGGGTCTCGTAGACCTCACCAGTGCTTCTATCTTGTACAAGATACTTGTCAGTTACCTGGCGAAGACCAGCATAGGTGAACAAGTAGTCGCGGTCGTGGTCAATCCAAGAATTGATCTTGACCCAATCTTCATCGCTATACTTATCTAGGATCTCTTCGTCGTAGACTTTATTAACTGTAGCATTATAAGCAGCAACATCAAACACCGAAGGCATACCTTCCTTCCAGATGTTCTTGTGGAATGCTTCCTTGCGTGTAGTGGCGAGGAGAAGGCGAGCAGCAACGAACTGATAGTTAGGGTGGTCCAGGTCAATCAGATCGCTTGCAGAACGAATAAGGATCTCCTGAATCTGTTCTGTGGTGATACCATCAAAGAACTGGATACCAGAGTTCATCTCCACCTGACTAGCAGACACTCCGCCGAGACCTTTACATGCCTCTTCTACCATCTTGTGGATCTTATCTAGGTTCAGGGATTCAACAGACCCGTCACGCTTTTCTACGTTGATGCTCATACTTTCTTCCATGTGTTCAGTTTAAGTTTCGCTTCCAGTCCACGGTAGGTATTAGATTCTACCATAGTTTGCACGTCATGTCCAGCAAGGTACATGTCGTTGATATCTTTTTGAGTTACAGATGATGGCCAGATAACTACGGAGTCGCCTCTATCGATTGTTCGACTGATTCTATCGACAATTTCTCTACTGCGTGGTTCGTTATCATAACACCACACGCGATCGCCAGTGCCGCCGTCAGGAAATACAACATCAGCTCCACACATAGCAACCGCATTCTGTAAGAACGTTGAATCAAACGGTCCCTCCGTAATGTAGACTCTTTCATTTAAGTTAACCTTATCAAGACCAAATAGTTTTGGTTGCGATTCGTCAAGTATGATAGTAATGTATCGCAACTTGGTTCTAGGTGAGAGTGACCTACCTTGGAAACCAAACATTACTTTATCTGCTGTGTATAGTGGCAGAATAATACGTGGACCATCGCCTCTCATGTCGTCGAACGTAGGCGTTTGTTCGTTGGTCCACTCCTTAAATTTAGGTGCGTATAAGAAGTAATCGAGATCTTTAATTTTTCGTTGCTCTAGATATTGCCTCGCTGGGTGAGAGTTATTTAGCTCGGAAATCTTCTGCAAACCAGTAGATGTTTTGAAGATTGGTTTTTTGAAATCAAACTTTGGTTGGGGCGTCTGTGTACCCTTCCCCGTCAGTCCATCACGGTATCTTTCCATGACATACTGATTGTGTAAGTTTGGATCCTGGTCCTTCAGGAAGTTAGTAAACGTCCTACCCACACCACAGTTGTGGCACTTATACACATAGTCATTCTTCACACGGAAGATGTACCCACGCGCTAGGTTCTTCTTCTTTTTACTGTCACCACAATAAGGACACCTGAAGTTATACAGGTGGTCCTTCTTCTTGGTAAATCTCTGGAGTTGAGGACTAACTAAACTGACGTACTTGCTGTCCAGGTAACTCATTCACCATACCAATTACTGCTGTACCCATTGTACCAGCATTGGCATCTGGAGTCAACAACTTGACCATTGGTGGGACCACTTGCATGACTGCCACAAGAGTTGCGAGCACAGCACCTGCACCCACAACAAACTTCTGGTTGGCATCAACTTTCTTTTGAATGCGATCGATCCTTTCATGTAGGATCTGATGATTCTTTTCTTCCTGTTGCTTTAACTCATCAATCATTTTGATGATGAGATCGTCTGTCCTTTCGCTCTCGTCCAGTCTATTCTCATGGCGTTCGAGAATGATAGCGATCTTGTTACTGTTGTCAGAGATAGTACCTACAGCTCTCTCAAGTTTATCCAACATTTCCTTGGATAAATCTTCGTAGATAGATAGCTTTGACTCTAGAACAGCGAGTTTACCTAACCCAAATGCCATTTGACCTTAACTTCAGACGTTGCGGATAGCAAAGTCAAGGGCAGACTGATAGGTAGCAGCATCTTTGTTCAGCATGTAGCGGAACTGGGTCTGTTGCTCATCAGGCAGCTGTGCATAACAAGCAGCGATACGTTTCGCTGAAAAATTGTCCAGGTTCTGTTCGGATCCATCACCAAATGTGATCTTGGCAAAGGATGCTTCGCCCGTAGGATTGAGTTCGGAGGTTGCAACCTGTAGTGCAACGTCCAGGGCGTCCTGTTGTGTAGCAGTGGATTCAGTCATAATTTCTTTAGTCACTTCAGTTTCTTCTTTCTTAAGCTTCTTGGTTTGATCAGATGCTTTCTTCTTAAAGTCCTGCATACGTGCCTTCATTAGCACGTCCATTTCTTTAGTCTTGGACTGCATCTTTTTCTTTGCTTCGTCACGCTTCTTCTGCAGATCTTTAGCACGGTTCAGTTTTTTCATCTGACCGATCTGCTTCTGTGCTCTCTCGGTTTCCGAGGGCACTGCTTCAGAAATAGTTTGGGATTCTAATTCTTCTTTCATTTTCTTACGTGACTGTATACGAGAGAGCATTGATTTCGCACCTTTAGTGCGACCGTCTACCTTGTCTTGATTCGCTTTTTTATATCTACGATGTGACTTTGGGTTAACAAAGACGAACGCAGGTGGCATTGACAAAGCAGCGCCGTTGCCTGCCATCATTTCATTCACAGTAGATTTAGATTCTTCAGACATTCTTGATCAACGTCGGTGTTGAGTGATTCAGGTAAACGATTGAGGACCAACATGAATGCTTTCAATGTGGACCAGTGTTTCGCCTCTATTTTATAGAACAATAGAGGCGTAGCAGCATCGTCAAATACATTGTACATGACGATAATATGGTTTAGGATGAGATGAACCTTCAACTCACCGTGCATTTCATAACGACGAAATAAACGTTTAACGCACTTGATCTTATTTAGATCTTTTTTAAAGTCGTCAAACGTAACCGAGTTCGGGTTATTATAATTACGTATAGCAAACATCAACCAGTTATCCTGGTTCAACTCATCGAACTTCATTTACATCAGGAAGCAGTGGTTAGAACTGCAGTAGCGGATGTGAGTTCTTCACCACCATTAGTGGAGTTAAGTTTAACTCTGTAAGATCCAGCATGATCTGCGTCAGCATAAGATGCAATAGCGTAGGATGCACTAGTTGCACCAGAGATATTCTGCCAGCGACCTGCTGCGGATAGTTTCTGCCACTGATAGGTGAGAACAGAAGCGTCACCAGGAGGTGTAGCAGTACCAACAACCGAGAGGGTGTGAGCATCACCAACAGTAACTTCAGCAGTTGCAGGTTGAGTACCGATCGCAAGTGTTACAGATACGTCTGCTGCGTATGCGTCATCTGCCTGGGTCTCATTTGCGTTCGCTTCAGGATCAGCGATGGTTACCAGCATCTCTGCCTTATGACGGGTGTTGCCTTCGCAGTCAGTGAAGGTATAGTAAGACCACCAACCAGGAGCATTCAAACCACGCGCTTTGTTTTCAGCGAGTGCTGCTTCTGTGTCGTCGATGAATAGAATTTGCTTTGCTTGGGACGATGGCGATACTCCAATACCTGCTTTGGTCTTGTTAGCATTGCTGTCCGTCTTTCCGTATAAGGACATGGGTTCAAGTTGCTATGTTTAGTCTGAATATATTTATAAAAAAAGGGAGAGGCACACTGCCTCCCCCTAGTATCCATCACTCTTCGCGAGCTTTAATTGCTGCAGTAACTGCTTCTAGAAGCTGATCATCCATGTCAGTCTTGGTTAGTTTGACTGCTTTACCTAGGATAACTAGGCAGATATCGATCAACTTTTCTCCGAGCTCTTCGTTCTCGGGAATCTTTGCGACAGCATCAGTAATAATCTTTGATGCTAATGGGAGTAAGAATGCGAGCATGATTTTAGGGGCATAGTATACCCAGCTATTTAGTCTGCCTTCTTCTGACTCTTCATTGCCTTAAGAATGTACTTCTTATTCTTTTTAGTGTTCTCCTTGTCTTCAGCAGCGCCGTCTTTAATTTGAGGCATCACTTCGACAGTAGCACCACCTTTCTTTGCAGGCTTGTCGTCACAACCGCAAGCCTCATTCACTTTTTTTCTTCTTCGATCTCCTTACGAAGTTCTGCCTGCTCCTTCATCTTCTTCTTGGTGTTGATGATCTTGGAGACCTTCTTGCGACGTGCTAGAAGATACTTGTCAGACTTATCGTGATCGCCATCGTTGTCGATGTCCTTGTCTTCCTTGCCTACGGGATCGAGTTTCTTCTCTTGAATCTCTTCTTCCTTGACACAGTTAGGAACAGACTTGCCACCCTTCATCTTGGTGCCCTTTGCCTTGTAACCTTTCCAGCAGGTAGAAGCACCGACATTCTTACGTGCCTGCTTCATGCTACCTTCTTCTAGCTCTTCGACTGTTCTCTCAAAGATGAAAGTTTCGCCATCGAGTTCAAACGATACCTCTTCCTTCTTTGCTGTCTTTGCGCTCTTCTCGAAAGCGTCCTTTGCAGGATAGTTTTCTGAACCTGGTTTTGCGGGTGAACCACCGCGCTTTCTCTTTGCATGGATGTTAGCGTATAGACCTTTCTTTGCTTCAGAAACAGGTTCCTGACACTTCTCGCATCCTTTACCACCACATGCTTCACATACTTCTTTCTCTTCGCGAGAAATAACCTTGGTAGTATCTCTGATCTCTGCGCCATGGGATTGCTTGACACCAGCACCTGTGCGTAGGTCTGTTGCTGGGTCAGGAGCACCCGCTCCCTCCTTGGGATCCTTGGTTGCAAAGTTATCTTCGCCACCTTTCTTCTGAAGTTCTGGGATAGAAGTAGATGCATCAGCACCACCTGCAGGACCAGGTGCTCCTAGTTCTTTCTTCTCTGGTGCTGGGATCGCAGTTGCGCTTTCCTCTAGAGTAGACTGTTGGAATCCTTCTCCACCCATCCACTTTGTATAGGAACTCATCAGTGCCTCTGAATAGGCATCATTATGTTGAACACTATTGACTGGTTTCTGTCTTTCCATTATTGAAAATACTACTTTTCCTTTCTTTATTTATCGTATCAACTACTTGCACGGCACGGATGTCCTTCACCCACGCTCTAAACATCTCACCAGACTCGGTGATTGCGATGACATAGTTGACTCCAGATCTATGTATGACACCTTTCTGTCCAGTCAAAGCATTGAAAATAGTATCACCTTCAGCAAACGTATCCGTCTGTCTATGCTGCTGACGAACTGCTTGCTCTCGTAACTTTTTAAAGTCCTTCATTTAAAATTAGATGGTAGTGCTTTCTTGATCTCCATCATCATCGCCATACAATCTTTATCATTCAATGCTCTGGGTATACCAGATCTAAATGTTTTGAAGTCGCCAGCAAATGCTGCTCGTCGCATCTTCGTTCCTGAAATAGCAAAGGTATCTCCATCAGCATCTCTGCTACCCGAAGACTTGATCTCAATCTTACGGAAAGAAAATTCTGTTCCGTTATATTTATGGAGGAACTGCATGGCGCTCACCCTATCAGAACCTACAAGGAATACTGCCTCATTATACCCTGCCATCATAAGGTCCTGTAAGATCTCCACGGGTTGTTTAGGACCCGAAAAGATTTTACCCTTATGTTCTGGGAACATCTTCTCCATGTAGAATAGTTTACGATCAGGTGCGAGGGGATTCTTTCCTTTAGCGTCGTGGGATTGAGAAATATAAATGCGATAATCATGTCGTCCTGCGGCACGTTTCACTCCGTCAAAGTTATCTTTATGTCCTGTAGTAGGTGGTTGGAATCTGCCAAACGTAAAGTAGCAGGTCTTACAGTTTAACGCCATTGCTTTTGTATCGTGAAGTTGTTGAATGCAAACTCAAAGCGATTGACAAACTTAATCATGCTGCCATCTTTATGCATAACATATCCTTCAGGTGTCGTCACTTTATATCCATTGTCTGTCTGGACAAAAGTTCTGAACTCTTCTAGGTGGTCCAGTTTATCTATAACCATTTGCTTAAGAGTTTGAATCTCCTTGTAGAGAGCAATCATAGTCTTAAACTTATAGACATTATCTAGAAGGTAGTTCTCACTATTATATACCAGCGCACACTTCTTGGTTCTGTTAGCAACTGTCTTGATCTTTGCCAACTCCTTCTGCATCTTCTCATCGTAGAAGTTTACCAGGGCATTGACCGTTTCGTCCACGTTCGTAATCTGTGTCCCAGCTCTAACCTCGGAGTTGAAAAATTGTTTAATGTAGGTGGAGATGTGGAACTTTTTATCACCAGTGCTACCCATATTGGAAACAAGGTCGTCAAGAAAATCACCAGCAAGTGAACACATGCGTTCGATTTTTTGTACATGGTTGTCAAACTGACGGAGTTCTGCTGCACTAAAACCTACCCTGTGCATGGGTGTATCGTTTTTAATGACTAAAGCTTCTCTGGATCCAGTGACATCAGCACCTGCACGAGCTTGCATGTCTGCGAGGTCATCACCAGTGTAATGTGTGTGGAATACCACTCCAATTTTGGATTGTCGCGCAGCGATACCAAGAGGATGGTCCACTGGTATACCATATGTAATTGTATTAGGTCTGAAAGTGTAGAGTCGTTCTCCATTAACAGTCTCTGTTTTCAGGTCACTGGTGTACAACAGGTCTCCCTGCACAACTCCTTCGATACCTAGTTTACTAAAGTATTCCAGAGAGAACTTAAGTTTCTCCGCCAAGTCACCTGTGTAGTAAGTGTCTACATCCCCAGGCAAGAAGCATAGTTTTGGTTCTGTCTTGTTGAACACAGATTTAGTGCCAACAAAAAATCTTTTTGTGTATGGATGTACACCACAGATAACTGATGGAGCACCATCCCACTTGGTTTGCATGAAACCTTGAGAGTCCTGATGACCCAGCATCTTACGAAGTTCCTTCAGGAAAGCAACTGCTGCGGCACATCCGTCTGTACCGTAGTTTAGCATTTCATCTTCTAGATGTTCTAGATGTTTTAATTGCTTAATGTTTGCCATTACTTCTTATAGTAATCCCCATTGGTGTGTGTTGGAAATGTTTCTCCACCACTCTTTGATCTGATGTTAAATTTGAACTC
>Ga0213860_10000454_pt1 | contig 16387 bp, 22 predicted proteins | sample PICome_3_FD_160118 | JGI IMG/M metagenome (GOLD analysis project Ga0213860, IMG submission 160118) | Coastal seawater microbial communities near Pivers Island, North Carolina, United States - PICO550 | ecosystem: Environmental > Aquatic > Marine > Coastal | place: USA: North Carolina...
AGTGCAGCACAGAAAAAAATAACAAATGAAATTTATGATTTGTTGAAAAAATATAATGCACAAGGTATGTCTGGTACAGAAAAGAACATTAAAGCAGATATTGCGTCTCAGGAAAAGTCTTGGAGGTATAGTAAACTTGCTGGTTTGAGATTTTTAGATTGGTTGAAAACAAAATGTAAAGACTCAGATATGGCAATGAAAGAGTTATATCTCTATGCATCTTCTCAATCTGATAAATCATCCGTATATTACAAGTTACAGTAACCGCTAAATATAGGATAAGGCGCAAGCAGGGATGCAAGCGAGAAAACTGAACCTAAAGAGTGATGGTCACGGTGGATGGTTAGATTCCCGTGGCAAATTTGTTGCAACAACTGAAGATGGTAAGTTAAAGTTTGTAGATAAAAAGAACCCAAAGCAACAGGATGACAAACCTGTACAACCAAGAGCAGCACAGGCAAAACCTGAGCAAGAACCTAAGAAACCTGCACCTCAAGAAACAGAAAAGAAAGGTACAAAGAAAACTGAAACTGATGAGGTTTCTGGAGAAACTGCAGAAACTCTGACCGTCGCATTTGGTCGCTTCAATCCACCCACTGTTGGTCATGGTAAACTTCTTTCAGCAGCAAAGAAAGCAGCAAATGAAACTGATAGTGATCTAAAAATATATCCTTCAAGATCTCAAGATCCTAAGAAGAATCCATTAGATCCTGATATGAAAATTTCTTTTATGAAGAAGATGTTCCCTGATTTCTCAGAGAATATTGTAAACGATGATGAAATGAGATCTATTTTCAATGTTCTTGTTACTGCAAATGAGCAAGGATATAGAAATGTAAATATTATCGTTGGTTCAGATAGACAGGCAGAGTTTGAAAATCTTGCAACCAAATATAATGGTGAACTATATGACTTCAAAGAAATCCGTGTTATTTCTGCTGGTGTAAGAGATGCGGATGCTGAAGGTGTAGAGGGAATGTCTGCATCTAAGATGAGAAAGGCTGTTGTTGATGGAGATTTTGATGCATTTCGTAGAGGAACTCCAAAAGAACTAGATGATGGTGATACCCAAGCACTATTTGATGCTGTTAGATCTGGAATGAAGATCAAAAAGAAGAAAGAAGTTGCAGAGATGTGGGAGATTGCACCAAAGTGCGACCCCACAGGATTGAGAAATCATTATGTTTCCGGTAATATTTTTAATCTTGGTGATATTGTAGAGAACTTGAATACAGGATTGATTGGTAAGATTATTCGTAGAGGAACCAATCATCTGATTTGTGTAACAGAAGAAAACTACATGTTCAAGTCTTGGATTCGTGATGTGATGGAGGCAGTCGTAAACTATCCAGGTCCATCAGGAGTTAGTGGAAGTCAGAGAGAAGTTGGAACTGATGCGAATAGAGACTATTCGATGAGAATGACTGGCACTACCGCCATTAGAAATTTCATAAATAAATATAAGAAAAAGAAGTCGTAGTATTCTCATGTCTAATGGTATTGGTCCCAATCCTTTGAACGAACTTTCAAGGGTTTACTTAGAGCAAGTTGCTAAGAAGAAAAAAGACGATACATATCTTGAACCAGACTTCAAGAAGCGTCAGGCAAATAATGAGAAGGCACGTAAGGAACTTGCTAAGGGTCCTCAAATGAAGAATCCTCACTTTGAGGAGACTCAGAATGGGTGGGATGTTGTGAATTCTATTGCTAATTCTTATAAAGAAATGCAGGAAGGCATTCGTGATAAGGATGCGGAGAAGGGAACTGCTGAGCGTAAGGCACGTCTTGAGAAGAAGCGTGGTATGAAACTGGATGACCATCCTCAGTACAAGAAAGAAGAAGTTGAGGTTGCCGAAGCAAGAAAACCTGGAGAGTCTCCTAAGGAATATGCTGCTAGAATGACTAAAAAACATTCTGGTGGTAAGTCAAAGACTTATGATCCTATGAAGGATCCAAACTTCGATCATGATAAAGCTGAAAGAACCCGTGGTTCTATGCAAGAACTCTACAAGAAGTATGAAGAAGTAGAGCAGGTTGATGAGGCAGATTCACTTGCAGCAATGCAAGCAAGAAGAGAAAAACGTCTTGCTCGTCAAAGAAAGCAAATGGGCACCTCCTCAACAGGTCAAGACTTTGGTCACGACTATGGTATTTCTTCTGCTGAGCGTAAGAAGAGACAGCAAGCAGAATTTGATAAGTTTGTTGGTAAGAAAACTAAAAATGAATCACTTGACCCTGTAGGTCAGGAAGATAAGGACATTGATAATGATGGTGATCATGATAAGACCGATAAGTATCTTCACAAGCGTCGTAAGGCAATTGGAAGAGCAATCAAGAAAAAGATGTCTGAGCAGGAAGAAAAGATTGGTGGTGGAAATCTAAAAAAGTTAGCAGGTAAGGCAACAAAGAGAATTGATGCTGACAATGATGGTGATGTGGATAAGGATGATCCTAAGGAAAAGGGAATGGGTGAGTTTGTCCCCTCTGCAGATGGTAAGAAAAAACTGAGAACTTCTGTAAAGACTGAATCCTATTCTTGGAGAAAGGATCTTGCCGAGATCATGACTGATGATATTGATTCAAAACCAATCAAAGAAAAGAAAGTAAACAACAAAATTAAAATCAATCCAAAACTTGGCGAATCCTTAGAGCAACTTGGTGGTGAATTGATTGAGATGGTTGAGGTTGATGAGTTTGATTGTATCGTTGAAGAAGTTTATCAAGGACTTCTAAGTGAAGGTTATAATGAGCAACTTGCTACAGATGCTATTGAGTATGGTATTGAAGAAGCAAAAGTTACTTATGGTCATGATACTGAGGACCGCACTGAAAGAACCAGAGACAAACTCAAGAAGAAGGCAAAAGGTTTCCTTGGTAAGATTGCTCACAAAGCATATAACAAAGCAAGAGACCTCAAGAGAGCAGCAGAACCTGCTGTCCAAAGAGCAAAGACTTCTGCAAAGCGTGGTATTAGAAAGGCAGCACTTAAGGTTGCTGATAAATTGAAGGAACAAAATTCAATGTCTCCCCAAGAAGTTGCTCTTCAAAAGAGGAAATCTGTCATTGATCAAATGATTGCTAAAAAGAGAATGCAAGACCTTCAAAAGAAAAAAGAAAAAGAAACTCCATCCACTGCAATGGGTGAAGAGTCTGCTTATGAAAAGGTAAAAGCATCTATGGGTAAATCCTTCATAGATACTAAGAAACTACCAAAGCGCCAGCACTGGTCTAAGGAGCACATGCGTAAGGACTATGACCCCAAGCGCTACGACAAGAAGAACGACTGATGCCAGCAGTATCTAAAGCACAGCAAAAGTTTTTTGGAATAGTTCGTGCCATTCAAAAAGGTGAGATGGCACCTACTACTCCTGAGACTGCGAAGGCTGCTGTTACTATGAAAAAGAAAGATGTAAAAGATTTTGCATCTACTAAACATAAGGGATTGCCGATGAAAAAAGAAGTAGAAGAAGCATATTATGGTGGTGAAGAACAGAGGAAGAAGGATGAAAGGAAGGCAAAATATGAGAAGCAACTAAAAAAGATGCTTCCCAAACGTGCTTTTGATTCAATGGGTAGAGAACTAGATCCCCGCAGTGGAAAGTTAAAAGAAGAAAGGAAGACTTTTAAGGAATTTATGAGATATATAGAATAGTCCTCTTTAGGTTATCATGCTCGCATTTCTACTCCCACTAGCGTCAAAAATTATCTCCGATGCAGTTGCTAAAATTCCAGAAAATGAAGAACTCGGTGAGAAGTTGGTTGAGATCTGTCTTGTTATATTGGGTAAAGCGGTTAAGTTGACTAAGACTGATATGGATGATCAACTCTTAGAAGTTGTTACCAAAGCTATTAAAGCAAGAGAAGAATGAATCATAGGAGACCAAATTACAAGGTCTCCTTTTTTATAAATATCTTATAGCAAATAAATTTTTCGGAAGACAGACATGGCACTCTGGGGAAATAATGATAATGTTTCGGTTCAATCTGGAGCCACGGTCACTTTAGATTATGATACTTTAATCGTGACTGGTACTGGAACCACCTTTGGAACTGTTGGTTATGCAAAGACTGGTGATTTGATTCGTTTTGGTCATAGAGATGCTACAGGAACAGGGTCCACCTATTATGGTGATGCTGTAATTGTTGGTATCACAAGTCTAACTCAATTAACAATTGGATCTACAGCAGGTCTTGCAGGTGGAATGGGTAGCACCTCATTCACTATTGCAGAGGGTCCTATATCTTCAGTGATTGATAATCACTACAGCGAAACTAATACTGCATATGATTCATTCATTTATGGTATTTCTACCAGTGGAACATCTGTAGCACAGGAAACTGCTTATCAGATTGCTCATGGTGGTTGGGTTGGAATCACAACATATACTGATATGCATGGAAATCTGAGAGTTAAGTCTGAGACTCTTGTTGCAATGTCTGGTATTGAAACTGGTAACCGTCCTACTTTTCCTGGTCAAAAATAATTAGTATGTGATATATGTTTTTTAGCGAGCTGAATGAGGATAATTTTCTTCTGTATGCAATTAAATATTATGAAAATCCTCAAGCAGTAACTAAAGAGGATTTTGATCGTGATTTGAATCACTTTAAGTATATTAAGAGATTGTTGAAAAGATACAAAAATACGGGTCAACTAAAGACTCACCTCATTTTGAATCATTTTATTATTCTTTATAATATTTTTGGAGAGGCAACAACTCCAATGCTATTTTATAAGATTGAAAGTGAGTTGTGGTCTGCCATGAAAAGTTTTATCATTTTTCTAGGTAGATTTCCTGAATATCCAAAGTCTCATATTCACGATATTCAAGTTGATATGAATTGTTTGCAGGAACTTTACAAAATCTACGATGAAAAAGAACCCACTTGATACGATTTTGAATATAGTTCGTACCAATTTGTATGAACAACCTGTCAATAATATTGGTAGTGGCAAGATTGCTGGTTCTGTAGAAGCAGGAGATGATCCTCCGGTAAGAAAGAAGAAGAGATATATCTATCAAAAGGGAGTAAGAAAACTCTGGAAACCTCAAAATGGCGGAGCAAGTTAGGGTTGCAGTATTAGAAGAAAGACTTCAGAACTTTGAGGCAGTTGTTTCAAAGTTAGATTCTGCTATTGAGAAAATTGCTGAGGTAAATAATAACGTCAGTAGGATGCTTGCCGTCCATGAAGAAAGAATCAGCAAACAAGAAGAAACAGACTCAGTATTGTTTGATAAAATCGACAAACTGCGTGATAAAATGGACAGCGATCATGACAGCGTTACTAAACGACTATCATTATTGGAACGGAAACTTTGGATTGGTCTTGGAGCACTGGGAGCAGTTGTAGCAGTGTCCAATCCACAGGCAATAAAGTCCCTTCAACCGTTGTTTTCTTCAGCAGAAAGTGCTATAATAGCACCAGCGGTTGCCTTTATGAATGAATCACGTTGATTCAAAGTTTATTAATCTCCTATCCCCAAAACTGCAAAAATTCAAGAGAGTAAAAACAAACCTATACAATTTTAGGTGCCCTATTTGTGGTGACTCTCAAAGGAATAAGTCAAAAACCAGGGGATATTTGTATTCTGTGAAGGCAGATGTGAACTTTAAGTGCCACAACTGTGGTGCATCGATGACTTTTAGTAACTTCTTGAAGCATATTGATCCTGCTATTCACAAACAATATGTGTTTGAGAGGTTCAAAGAAGGTAAAACCGGAAGATCTACAGCAGTAGAAGAACCAAAGTTTGAGTTTATAGCACCAAAGTTTAAGAAGAAACTGAATCTTCCAATAGCATCAGAAAATCCAAGAGCAGCTGGATATCTTACTGCAAGAAAACTTGACCCCTCTGAGTTTTACTATGCTGAGAAGTTCAAAGCATTTGTAAATAAACTCAAACCAACTTTTGATAGTGTTGAAAATGATGAAGAAAGAATTGTCATTCCTCTTTACTATCAAAAGCAACTGATTGGATTGCAAGGAAGGTCCTTAGGTCCAAGCAAGGTTAAATACATTACCGTGATGATTGATGAACATGCGCCAAAAATCTATGGGTTGGATAACATCCGAACAGATGTTCCAGTCTATGTTACAGAAGGACCTTTCGACAGCACATTCATTCGCAACTCAATTGCAATGTGTGGTGCTGATGCTGATGTTGCTAAGTGGGGGATTTGTAATCCTGTGTTCATCTATGATAACGAACCCCGTAACAGAGAAATCCTCAACCGCATTGGTAAAACAATAGATAGTGGAAAATCTGTGGTCATCTGGCCATCTGACATATCTGATAAAGATATAAATGATATGGTAATGTCTGGACTTGACGTACAGTCCGTGATAGAATCAAATACATACTCTGGTTTAGAAGCAAAACTTAAGTTTATCACCTGGAAGAAAATATGAGTAACGGCACCAAGGTTAAAAAAAGAGACGGTAGAATTGAGTCTCTTGACTTAGATAAGATGCATTTAATGGTTGAAGAAGCAACCAAGGGTCTTGCAGGGGTGTCTGCGAGTCAAGTTGAGATGAAATCTGGTATTCAGTTTTATGATGGAATTACCACTCAAGAAATCCAAGAGATCCTGATTCGCTCTGCTTCTGACCTGATTGATCTGAATCATCCAAACTATCAATTTGTAGCAGCAAGACTTTTGTTGTTTGCTTTGCGTAAAAGTTTGTATGGGAAGATGAGAGAACTTCCTCATTTAGAATCTCATATCATGAGTTGTACTAATATCGACGTATATGATAAGAATATTTTCCTCAAATATTCAAAAGAAGAGATTGATAAAGCAAATTCCTTTATTGATCATGATCGTGACTTTTTGTTTACATATGCTGGTCTTAGGCAAGTTGCAGATAAATACCTAGTCCAAGATAGGAGCAATGGTGGAGTGTATGAAACTCCACAATTCATGTATATTATGATTGCTCTTACTATCTTTGCAGAGTATCCTAAGGAGACCCGTCTCGATTATGTCAGACGATACTACAACGCAATCAGCAAACACAAACTCAACATTCCCACACCTATCATGGCGGGAGTGCGAACTCCACTTCGACAATTTGCTAGCTGTGTTCTTGTTGATGTTGATGACACCCTCGATAGCATCTTTAGTTCTGATATGGCTATCGGCAAATATGTTGCACAAAGGGCGGGCATCGGTATCAACGCGGGCAGAATCCGTGGCATCAACAGTAAAATCCGAGGCGGAGAAGTTCAACACACTGGTGTTGTACCATTCCTTAAAAAGTTTGAGTCAACTGTCCGCTGCTGTACACAGAATGGAATTCGCGGTGGGTCAGCAACTGTCCACTTCCCAATCTGGCACCAAGAAATCCAAGACATCATTGTCCTGAAGAATAACAAAGGCACAGAAGATAATCGAGTTCGTAAACTTGACTACTCTATTCAGATTTCAAAGATTTTCTATGAACGTTTTATCCAAGATAAGGAAATCACGCTATTTTCCCCTCATGATGTTCCTGGTTTGTATGAGAGTTTTGGGACCGATAGGTTTGATGAGTTATATTGCAGTTACGAATCTGATCCAAACGTCCCCTCCAAGCGAGTCCGTGCTCAAGGATTGATTTTAGACTTGCTGAAGGAAAGAGCAGAAACTGGTCGTGTTTATATTATGAATATTGACCATTGCAATTCTCACTCTTCTTTCAAGGATAAGGTTAATATGAGTAATCTGTGCCAGGAGATCACTCTTCCCACAGATCCTATCAATCATATTGATGATGAAATGGGAGAGATTGCTCTTTGCATCTTGTCTGCAGTTAATGTTGGCAAAATTAAATCTGACGAAGAACTTGAGGACCTTTGTGATCTTTCTGTTCGTGGACTGGAGGAACTGATTGACTATCAGGAGTATCCTGTGAAGGCAGCAGAACGCGCTACAAAGGCACGTAGGTCTCTTGGAGTAGGTTTTATTGGTCTTGCCCACTACCTCGCCAAACTTGGATATTCATACGACTCTCAGGAGGCATGGGATGCTGTTCATGGACTTTCTGAATCCTTCCAGTATTACCTTCTGAAGTCTTCTAATCGGATTGCTAAAGAGAAAGGTTGGTGTGCTGACTTTGGTCGCACAAAGTATTCTGATGGAATCTTGCCGATTGATACATACAAGAAGGATGTTGACGAGATTACCAGTATTCAATATGAGCATGATTGGGAGGGTCTTAGAAAGTCCATTTTGGAGTACGGACTCAGACATAGCACATTGTCCGCACAGATGCCTTCGGAGAGCAGTTCCGTTGTGTCAAACGCAACCAATGGAATCGAACCACCTCGTGACTACCTGTCCATTAAGAAGTCAAAGAAAGGTCCACTCAAACAGATTGTTCCTCAATATGGATCTCTTAAGAACAATTATACGCTTCTGTGGGATATGGAGTCCAATCGTGGTTATATTAATGTTGTTGCTGTGATGCAAAAGTTTTTTGATCAAGCAATTTCAGGAAACTGGAGTTATAATCCAGAAAAGTATTCCGATAATGAAGTCCCAGTGTCCACCATGGCACAAGACTTTTTAACTACATATAAGTACGGTTGGAAAACCTCCTACTATCAAAACACTCATGATATGAAGAATGATGAGGTAGTAGAAGATAAATCAAATTTGAATACTATTTTAGCAGAGTTAGAACAAGCCGAGGAGGGAGAGTGTGAATCCTGTGCAGTTTAAAGTTTCTTCCGTAGAGGATAATAATACTATGACAAAAGTTAAGGGCATGACGGTCTTTAACACTGAACAAGTTAATACTAAAAAGCAACCAATGTTCTTTGGTCAACCTCTGGGAGTCCAGAGGTATGACTCATACAAATATCCAGTTTTTGATAAACTGACAACTCAACAACTGGGTTACTTCTGGAGACCAGAAGAAGTTTCTTTGCAGAAAGATCGTGGAGATTATCAAACACTTCGTCCAGAACAAAAGCATATCTATACAAGCAACCTCAAATATCAGATTATGCTTGACTCCATACAAGGGCGTGGTCCTGGGATGGCTTTTATACCTTATTGCAGTCTACCCGAACTAGAAGCATGTATGGAGGTCTGGGGATTCATGGAGATGATCCATAGTCGCTCATACACTTATATTATCAAGAACATCTATTCCGATCCCTCTGAGGTCTTTGATAAAATCGTCACTGACAAACGCATTTTAGAACGTGCTAGTAGTGTTACTGAAGCATATGATGACTTTATTCAATCTGCTCATCAACATGATAATTCTAATGAATGGCTTCATGCTTTAGAACAAGTACCAACCGCATTAGAAAACAAGTATGAACTCAAACGCAAACTCTACAGAGCAATTGCAAATGTTAATGTTCTTGAGGGTATTCGGTTTTACGTTAGTTTTGCTTGTAGTTTCGCCTTTGGTGAACTCAAACTCATGGAAGGATCTGCAAAAATCATCTCACTAATTGCTAGAGATGAAAATCAACATCTAGCAATCACTCAGAATATTTTGAATAAGTGGAAGTCTGGTGATGATCCTGAGATGAAGAAAATTATGCAAGAAGAAGAAGAGTGGACTTATAAGATGTTTGATCGTGCTGTAAATGAAGAGAAGAGGTGGGCAGACTATCTTTTCAAAGATGGAAGTATGATTGGTTTGAATGATAAACTTCTTCAACAGTATGTTGAGTGGATTGCTAATCGCCGTCTTAAGGCAATTGGACTGAAACCACAATACGATATTTCTGCAAATAACAATCCACTTCCCTGGACACAACATTGGATTTCCTCTAAGGGTCTTCAAGTTGCACCTCAGGAAACGGAGGTAGAGAGCTATGTGGTTGGTGGTATCAAGCAAGATGTGAAAAAGGACACATTTAGTGGTTTTCAACTTTGATCTATGCTTAAATAGAGGGAGTTGCATCTAAGATATGAGAGAGCAAGTTTCAATTGCAGAACTCAAAACTAAAATAGAAAAACTTAAGAACGAACTCTATTGGGAAGAACATAAATATGGGTCACAAGCAAGAGAACTTGCACATAAATACCTGAACAGGGTATTTGATATCATTGAAGAACTTAGACTATGAAAATCCATGGTTGTATTTGGAGAGACCTTTTACTACCGATGATATTGGTGAGTTTTATGGTTTTGTGTATAACATTACCAATCTCACAAACAAACGACAATACATTGGGAGAAAGTATTTTTGGTCTCATCGAAAACCTCCAGGTAAAAAACGAAGAGTAAAACGTGAATCTGATTGGAAAAAGTATTATGGGTCTTGTCCGGAACTTAAAGAAGACATTGAGCGATTTGGTAGACAAAATTTTAGTAGAACTATCTTGTCTTTACATAAAACAGCTGGCAAGACAAACTTTGAAGAAACAAGACAACTCTTCATCCATGGAGTCCTCACCGAATCACTTGACACAGGCGGACCCGCATACTACAATAGCAACATCCTCAGCAGGTACTTCCGAAAAGATTATTATGATGGAAACTGAAGAAATTGTCATGAACGTCCGCGAATGGGCAATTGGAAAAGTTCAAGATTATAATGGTCAAGGGATCGACCGAATCTATGATCAAATGGCATTGATGGCAGAGTTTGACGAATGGTTTGATCCTGAAGAAGATTTAGATGTTCTATGTCTTGACGAAATCACCCAAGAGCAGTATGATGACTTTGTTGATTACATGAATGACGGCATTGAACGTGGGTAATCAACTGCGGTAATCCCCTTGGTAGTTCAGGATTAGCGGCGATAGGAACTACCACTTGGGTCCATAGTTAAGGGGATATAACCTCCGCCTTCTAAGCGGATGTCCTAGGTTCGAATCCTAGTGGACCTGTTAGGGATTGAGATTCCCAACCAAAGGTGCCCAGCGGTTCGGATATACCGAAACCCTGTAGTTGGGAATCAGCCCCCTTTGGATATTCGCGGAGGACCTGCGTCTTACTCCGGTGTAGACTGTCAGAATGTTGGGTGAGATGTAGCCCCGTCCTCAATCAGGCGCTTGATTGAGAAATGCATTCGGATAAGTGCATCGTCATGCTCGAATAGCGCAGCGGTAGCGCAGTAGATTTACATTCTATTGGTCGGGGGTTCGAATCCCTCTTCGAGCATTCCAATAAAGAGGAACCTGACCAATGATTACAATCAGATGCAAAGAGTGCAAAACAGAATTGACAAGCAATAGCAAGGTGCAATTTTGTGGTTGCCCAAATCAAATGAGTTTGAATGATAATAAGATTAGTGCTAATGATTTGGATAAAGTTGTGATGGTATCAAATAACCTAGAGAGAAAGATTGACAGTCATTTCTCTAGAACTGAACTTCTTTATCAAGAAGAACGTCGTAGACGTAAAGTAAAAAGATTGAACTTTGAGGTTCGTTAGAAACTTAAAGTGTTTGGAGAGAGTCCGGTTGGTCGAGGACACCGCCTTGAAAGCGGCTGGGGGTAACACCTTCGCAGGTTCGATTCCTGTTCTCTCCGTTTATGTATCACTATGATACAATATAATGAAAATCTATAATTTCTATATAATCTTATATGGAGATATAAAATGACTCTGTTTTATCTGCTAATGCTGACAATTGTAGCACTAGTAGTATATGCCGGGTATAATGAAACCATGAGACTTATAAAGTTTATGGACCTCCAAATCCGTTATTCTATTATAAGAGTCCAAATGAAGTGGATGGAGCAGAAACTTAGAAGGAGACTTCTTAAGGATACTGCTAACTATCAAAGTTTCTTAAGGGAGTACAAAAAGAATGACCGATGAACTATCATCTTCGTCATCTGATACTAAGACTTGTCCTAAGTGTGAAGCAACCTGGATAGGGGGTCAGCACTACTGGACTGGGACTGGAAAATTGGGTAATGAATTAGACCTTGCTGGTTTGGTTTGTAATAATTTTGGTGATGAAACCTGCATAAATCCATGCAAGGGTGTCGATGGTGGAGTAACATGGCAAGAGAGAACTTCTAATCTACCAAAAATTCCTAATGACCCGGAATAATTTTACAACTAAAGAAGAAGTGCAGGAGATGATTGATGATGCAATACGAAAACACAATCGTAATGCTTCGATTATTTCAATGTGTGTTGGTTGGGTTGTTCTTGCTCTTTTTGCTGAAGGTCTCCTTCGACTCATTGGAGTAATACCACCGTTACTGCCATGGCTACAAATCAAATTATAATAGAGTGGGTAGGTATAGTTCTTGCATTAATTTTTGCAGCAACTATGTTTTGTCAAGGGCATTTTATCATACATAATAAAAATGGATACTCCAGAAAAGACACCGAAAATCAAGAAGAAAGAGACAGAGTTAGAAGACAAGTCGAAAAGATCCTCAGAGGAGATCGCTAGGATGATTCATCCCCATGATGATAAACCAGATCCTACTGCTCACATTGGAAACTATAATTTTCCTCAGTTGCTCTTTGCTTTTTTATTAGGATTTTCTACTATGTTTCTCTTATATATTGATGAGATTCAAGACTTTAAGGGTTGTCCAGTATCAGAATACACTACGGACTTGGAAAAGAAATGAAGGTAGGAATGATTGGATTAGGTAGAATGGGAGAGGGCATGTCCCGTCGTCTCATTGCTGCTGGTCACGAAGTTTACGGATTTAGAAACAATGTTAAAAAAGCAGATGAGCAATATGAGAAGGGTTATATTAGTGGATATGCCCATTCTCTGGAAAGCCTTGTTCAAGTAGTTCATTCAGATACCACTACAGGAATATCTCCTGGAGTTTTTATGATGGTTGTGCCAGCAGAAACAGTGGAGGATACCCTCAATGAGTTATTACAATTTTGTATGGAGGGAGATATTATTATTGATCATGGTAATTCCAATTTTAAGGACTCTCGCCGCAGGGCAGAAAGGCTTGCTAAGTTGGGCATCCAATATCTTGACTGTGGTACTAGTGGTGGAGTTTATGGTCTGGAGCGTGGATACTGTCTTATGGTTGGGGGTGCAAATCATGCAGTATCCGCCTGCTCTCCAATCTTTAGGGCACTCGCTCCTGGAATTGGCTCCGCTCACAGAACTGACCCTCTGAGTTATGAAACGTCTTCTGAGCATGGTTGGTTGCATTGTGGACCACCAGGTGCAGGTCATTTTGTAAAGATGGTTCATAATGGAGTTGAATATGGAATCATGCAAGCATACGCAGAAGGATTTAATATCCTGCATGAAGCTAATTCTGGGTCAAAATACGTTAGGGAAGGCGATGCTGAAGTTGCCCCAATGGATAATCCAGCAGACTATCAATATGATATTGATGTTTCTGAAGTGGCTGAGTTATGGCGTCGTGGTAGCGTGGTTGGTTCTTGGTTACTCGATCTTACCGCTGATGTATTACGTGGCGATAGAGAACTTAGCAAGTTCGATGGGGGAGTATCAGACAGTGGTGAAGGTCGTTGGACTGTTCACAGTGCTGTGGATCTCGGTGTTCCAGCCCCTGTTATTACTGCTGCTCTCTACTCAAGATTTGAAAGCAGAAGACTTGGAAGATTTGCGAACAAAGTCTTGAACGGTATGAGAGCAATGTTTGGAGGACATGATGTCAGATAAATCATCTCACGATGTGTGTAATAAATGTGGTGGCAAGGGTTGTAAATCCTGCCATAAAGGTTGGGAGTGTGAAGGTCCCAACTGTTGCAAATGTAAATTGTTTGGACCTATCAAAAACAAAAACCTAAAATGAAAGCACCAATTTTACTTGCATGTTTTTTCCCACTAATTATTTTATTTGTAGTTATGAAACTTGCGGTTTGGGTGGAGGCTGTAAATTCAGAAAAGGATTATGTTAAACGAGAACCTTTACGAAAACGAGGACCCTTCTTGGAAAATCCATATGCGGATGTTGATGGAGAGGAAGAGGAATATGGAGATCGCACAGACTATAGATAATGCTCTATATGAATATTATTCGGAAAGGGGTCTTCCAGTTCCTAACTGGAAGAGAAAAAAAGATCCACAATGGTGGATAGAATACTTAAAAACTTTAGGTCTTAATGAAAGAAATGAACCTAGCTGATGCACTTATCTGGACAGCAATACCCTTTGTATTGGCCACAATTTACTTCGGGATACGAAAGGGTGAAAATAACTACTACGACTCCGACGACTATGATGGAAATGGAACAGCACATTGAACCACTCACTAGAGGCATAGTCATCTTCGGTGCCACTGGAGATTTATGTAAAAGAAAATTGATTCCAGCACTGTATAAACTTTGGCAGAAAGGACTTCTTCCAAAAGGATTCAGTATTACTGGTGCTGCTAGAAGAGACCCTGGTAGAGGTAGATGGATAGAATCTTTGGGTGATTATCCTGTAGATTTTACACTGCTTCTTGATTATATTTCTTGTGATTTAGATAACCAGGAAAGTTTGCAGAGACTACCGGAAACAGATGATACAACTTATTTTTTATCTGTTCCACCAGAGAGATATGAAAACGCAATCATCAGCCTTAAGAAAGGAGGATTTTTGGATGACTCAGAAACATCGCGTGTTGTTATTGAAAAACCCTTTGGGTACGATCTTAAATCTGCTAATCATTTACAGTCAGTGGTGGGCAGGCATTTACGCGAGAAACAAGTTTATCGCATTGATCATTATCTCGGCAAAGATACTGTTAATAACATCCTTGCCACCCGCTTTGGCAATACTTTATTGGAACCACTTTGGAACAGGGAGTACATAGAAGAGATTCAGATTTTTGCAACTGAAACCATTGGTTGTGAAGGTCGTTCTCAGTATTATGATGGTGCTGGTGTAGTTAGAGATATGCTTCAGAATCACATGCTTCAGGTTCTAGCATTGGTTGCTATGGAAGCACCTTGTAAGATGGATGCCAAGGAAATTCGTAGAGAAAAAACTAAAGTCTTATCTGCTACAAGACTTGGTAAAAAACTTATTACTGGTCAATATGAGGGGTATAGAGAAGAGCAGGGTGTAGGACCTGAATCAATGACACAAACCTTTGTTGCTGGTGATCTTTATATTGATAACTGGAGATGGAAAGATGTTCCTTTTCATTTTATGACTGGTAAGAAGATGCCTTTCCAATGTGTAGAGGTAGTTATCAAACTTAAGGCACCTCCACTCAATCTATTTGAGGGTGAAACAAATGATCGTATTGTAATGAGACTTCAACCACATGCTCATCTTGATATTCGCATTGATGTTAAGTCTCCTGGACTTGGTGATTCTGTTGAAGAGGCTACTCTGACACATCGTTATCCTGACTGGTTGGGTGTGGATGGTTATGAAAAACTTCTTTATGATGCCATCAATGATGACCAATCACATTTTGTTCATTCCGAAGAAGTAATTGAATCTTGGAGGATTGTTGATGACCTTCTGTGTACTGGTGATAGTTGCCCAATTCGCACTGCTCCTTATCTGTACAAGGAAAACACTTGGGGACCAATGCACAAGACAGAAATGATCACTCAGTGGGATTATCCAGCATAGCATGTGGATAGCGACGAAAAGAGGGAGTTTTACAAGGGACTCCGAGAAAGAATTAAGCAACTAAGAATGCAACATTTATTTGAGGAACCTTGTCCACTTTACGAACCTGATGATGACGATGATAATGATGAGTAATATTCAATTATTCGTTAGAAGTGTGATGAATACCCCATGGTGCTTAGGTGTCATGGGATTCGTACTCGTATTTGTCCCCATTATTGGTATGCACCTTGTCCACAAATATGGATGGGAGCACTGGGAACCATTTGACAAGGGACATAAGTAGTGTTATAGTATCGTTGTCAAACAAAAGATCTATGGCGACCACTCTCTTACCCGGACTTCTATCCCTCTGCTTTAATACTATTGTTCTTTGTGAGAGTGTTCCCCAAGAAGGGACTAAGTACTATACTTCAGGAAAGTCTTGCTATGTTGATGGAGTTTTCTATAAAAAGTGTGAGAATATAGATGATTGAACTCACACTCATGACACTTTTGAACTCTGTTGCAATTGATTTCTGTAAGTATCGAAATCAGGATAATGATGTTTTGAAGTCTGTACTTTTAGCATATACTGATGCAAATCAAAAGTATGGAAGTATGAATGTCAAAAAAGTGGTTGAAGAGTCTAATAACATTAAAATTCTTGCAATTGCAACTGTTGTCACTAAGTGTCCAACACAACTTGGAGGATTATGAAATATCTACTCGCACCATTTTTATTTTTTACACCTGCAGTCAATTCACATACCAATCATTTCGATATTGTGGTGAATGGAACGTGTGATGTGTTCTCTTATGATACAAAGGAAAAATTCAAATGTATTGTGATTGATTTTGGTGATGGCGGTTATGTCACCAATGTTGATGATAATCAAATTTATGTGAATGA